>ERZ838577.2413-NODE-2413-length-20991-cov-8.804929_pt1 | contig 20991 bp, 10 predicted proteins | sample MGYA00519682_ERZ838577 | MGnify/ENA primary metagenome ERZ838577 (study PRJEB31850, sample SAMEA3708838) | human gut metagenome | biome: human gut; feature: human-associated habitat; material: faeces | place: China | collected 2014 ...
AGAAACGTTCGCTTTTTTCTTCTTTATACGCAAGACTGAATATGCCCGATAGGATATTCTTTATAGAAAGTAATTTGTATATACATTGATGTAACTAAATCAGAAGCTTTTCCAATAACTCCAGGTAAGTTCCGACAGCTTCTTCGAGCTCTTTCGGCATGATATATTCCTCTGCTATGTACAAGCGTGAAGAACGTCCCGGACCTAGTAACGGAGATTCTTTTTCAAAACGATAGTCACGGTGATATAGATTGAAATGTAGTTTGACCCGCAGAGCATATATATAACGGAAAGTATAGCTTGTGCATCACTGGCTTATTAATAAGGGCGGAAATAAGAAAGCCTTTGGGACCTTCTTCACTAAGTATTATGCCATGTTATATAGTGTAAGTATTACATATATGCAAAAGATGCGATTTTGAAGTTCGTGACAGGGAATTATAAAAACAATCGATTATAGAATGCAATAAGCATTGAAAATATTGAGAGAAAAGCTCAAAGACAACCTTCCTTTCCTCATTTTATCGGAATTTTAAGATAAATATTACTTCTTTTTAGCATACGCCTGTGAGAATCTTCGACTTTTTTTTGAAAAAGTTGGATTTTCGTTTAGTACATTCTTTCAGGATTGTGTATTCTATATAAAGAGACCAAAAAGAAGCGGATATGGAATATTTGATAGCTGAGTCTTCCCTTTATACCTAAGATTACTTAATAAAAATCAAAAGTTTGAACATGAATAGAATGAAAATGCCGGTTGTTTTTCTCTTTTTGTTGTGCATGGGGGGTGCCTATGCACTGAACACAGAAAACATGACTAAAAAAGGAGATAAAAAGCCTTATCAAAACGCTAAACTGTCAGTAGAAAGCCGAGTTAAGGACTTGTTGAGCAGGATGACCATAGAAGAGAAAGTGGCAGAACTGAATCTGCTTCCCTATTATCAGAATACCGACTCTATTTGCCGTGCGCTGATCAGGGAAGGAAAAGTCGGAGCGTTCCTAAAAGCCAATGGTGCTACGCTGAACTACTCTTTGCAGGAGGAAGCCATGAAACATCATCGCTTGGGAATTCCTCTTATGTTTCATGAAGACGTAATTCACGGTTACCGTACCATTACGCCTATCCCATTGGCCGAATCATGCAGTTGGAACCCGGAAATGGTAAGAAAGAGCGCAGCAATGGCTGCACGCGAAGCTGCGGCGGCGGGCATCCAACTAACTTACGCCCCAATGGTAGATATCTCATACGACCCGCGCTGGGGACGTATATCGGAAACCTCCGGTGAGGACACCTATGTAGGAAAGGCGATGGCTGTCGCAAGAGTAAAAGGATTTCAGGGAAATGACTTATCCGATGCAAGTACCGTAGCCGCTTGCGTAAAACATTTCGCCGGATACGGAGAGGTGACCGGCGGACGCGACTATCAGGAAACGGATGTATCATCGCGTACGCTGCATGAAATATATCTGCCTCCGTTTCAAGCGGCTATCGATGCCGGAGTAGCGGCTGTAATGTGCGCCTACACTTCGTATGACGGTGAACCGGCAACTATGAACCATTACATGAATACAGAAGTGCTACGTAACCTGATGCACTTCAACGGGCTACTCATGACTGACTGGACAACGCTCTCGCACGCAATCAGCACGGGAGCAGCGGCTGACGGTAAGGAGTCGGTGGAACGCGGTATCAAAAGTGGTATCGAGATGGACATGAGTTCGCAACAGTTCTCCCGCCACCTGATTGATTTAGTGAAAGCCGGAAAGGTAAATGAGAGCCTGATAGACAATGCTGTGGCACATGCGCTGGAATTGAAATTCCGTATGGGGCTTTTTGAGGATCCTTATAAATATTTCGACGAGAAACGTGAGAAAAGAGTATTGAACTCGGAAGAAAGCAGACAGACTGCCTATGAGATGGCTTGCGAGAGTATGGTGCTATTGAAGAACGAGCGAAATCTGTTGCCATTGGATACCTCGAAGAGTATCGCATTGGTAGGTCCTTGGGTAGATGAAAGAGAGGATATACTTGGCTCTTGGTCAATGAAGGGTCAACCAAACGAAACTGTAACAGTGGGAGATGCCTTTGCAAAAAACACGGCGGGCTTTCAAATGACGATAAAAGGATGTACCATAGATGGAGTGACCGACACTTATATCAATGAGGTGGTTGCACTGGTCCGTGACTGTGATGTTGCCGTGGTGTGTATAGGTGAACCTTCGTCATTGGCTACAGAAGGAACAGGAGTAGCCAAATTGGAACTCCCGGAAAAACAGCTGCGCTTGTTGCAGGCTTTGAAAGCTGTTGGAAAACCTGTAGTTGCTGTGCTATTCAATGGTCGTCCTCTGATATTGAACGAAGTAGTGAAAAACTGCGACGCATTATTGGAGGCGTGGTATCCGGGCACAATGGGAGGAAAAGCGGTCTTTTCTCTGCTGACTGGTGAAAAAAGTCCTTCCGGCAAGTTAACTCAAAGTTTCCCTGTACATGCCGGACAGATTCCTGTCCGCTACAATCCCAGACGCACGTTTACAATGGTCAATTATCAGGATATCGCAGCAAAGCCGCATTTTCCGTTTGGTTATGGGCTCAGCTATACCCACTACACTTATTCAGCTCCCCGTTCAGACAAAAAAAACTATGCAAAAGGGGATACTGTGACCGTGACCTTAAAGGTAACGAACAAGGGGGACAGGGAAGGAAAGGAAACCGTACAGTTGTATGTGCACGATAAGGTATCAACCGTCATTCCCCGCGAAAAGGAACTGAAGGGATTCTGTCAAGTCGTCTTAGCTCCCGGAGAGACGAAAGAAGTTTGTTTCCGTCTGCCTTTCTCGACATTCGAGTGTTTCAACAACAAGATGGAAAAGGTGCTAGAACCCGGAAGTTTCGTTATTTATACCGGCGAAAGTTCGGAGAAGGTGCAAAGTACAGAAATTTCATTTGATAATAAATAGGCACTATAAAATATTTTATGTAAATGGAAAATACGGAACTCATGTTGAATTCCGTATTTTTCATTTTATACATTTGCAAAATGAAGAAGATTATGAAAGAGTAAAATCACGTAGTGCCTGATGAGCTATTAAGCATATGCCCAAGTACTTGAAAAATGCTTGAGGGTAAGATGGATACACATTTAGGTTATGAGAAGAACTCTGTAACAGGTAATAACAGCGGTAATTCCTTCAATGGCAGTTATCCCAAGAAAATCCAAACTAAACATGGAGAAGCTGTCATTCCTATTCCTCATGACCGTAACGGTCAGTTTGAACCTATAGCGGTTCCCAGGCATGAGAGCCGTAGACTTTCCATAGAATTTTTTTTCCTTATATAGAATTGCTGCCGAACTAGACAATCAGGAAAAGAAATAGGTAGAAAAATATCCTTATGCCATACTTTCATGGAGGAACAACTGGGATGACCTGACTGTTTTCTTCCAATTTCCACTGAAGATCAGATGAATAATCTATACTACAAATCTTATTGAGAATCTCAATGGAAAAATCATATTGGACAGTGTCCATATTTATCATCTTCCCTCCTGGAATATAATAAATATAAGGAAAGGAAGATAATCTTTGAGTTTTTCTCTTAATATTTTCAATGCTTGTTGCATTCTATAATCAATTGTTTTTACAGAAACTCCTGTTTCTTCTGCTATTTTTTGACGAGTTTTACCTTGAAAACGACTCATTTCAAAAGCTTCTCTATAGGTTTTAGGCAACTCAGCTATCGCTTTTTCTATTGCATCCTGCAAATCATGCATCACACAAAAGTCCGTAGAGTCATAATAGGCATCCAATTCTTCAAAAAAGAATTCATTATTACGAACTTCAAAATCACTTTTTCTTAAAATAATCAAACATCGATTCTTGACGGCTCTCAGTAGATATTGTTGCATATTTCCACTTGGCAGAAATTCCTCTCTCCTCTCCCACAGCCATATCATCAATTCTTGCAATACTTCTTTAGAGTCTTCTGCAGACACATAATAACAACTATACTCATATAATAGGGTGTAATACTTCATAAAAAAGTCATCGAAGGCTTTCTTATCCCCTCTACTGATAGAATGCCACAGCACTATATCCTCATCTACCGTCAGTTCTATGTCAGGTTCTATCGACATTGCTTAGTCATTTTAAGACGATTCAGGTCACAATTATTTATAATTTGCAAATATACACATCTTTTTCAAAAAAACGTCCAACATCATTAATTTTTCAACAAAATACTGAAGCCTTAATATATAAAGGAATTCTATATAAGTTCCACACTGTGAATCTATATGTTCGTTGTCTCACTATACAACAACTGTCATTTTTCTTTCGCAGATAGAATTATATAACCTGAAGTGATAAAAGGTGACAGATTCATAAAGACAACACAAATTCTTTGTCTCAAAGAATAGAAAAATCGATAAAGTTACCCTGAATAGCCCTAAATAAATGAAGATATTCGGAAAGAAAATAGTAATTTTGTGGATAAAATCCTTTATTCTCAACGTAAATTACATACGACTTATGCGAAACATTACTAATTATCATCGAAATCTTATGGCAAAAAACGTTGTGTTTAGGGAATATATGAAAAAACGCGGGTATAACCGGAAAAATAAAAATATAGCATTGTAGCGATACACTATGAAAACGAGGATACACCAAAAACGAAAATGTCTGATACTGTTTCTTTTGAATATGGCATTGTTATATCTGGGAACAACCATAGCCCAAGCAGCAGAATCGGTAGAAAACTTTCTGCGAACTAATAGCCAGTATCATTCCTTCTACAATATCCACCTTCCCTTAGAAGCCAACCAGGTCAACACTCTTTTTCAAGACAGACAAGGGCTAATATGGTTCGGCACTCAGAAAGGAGTGTTTTATTATGACGGATATTCCGCCCATCGTCTGACGACCGGCAACGGAGTATCATCATACGACACGAGAGCCTTCCTTCAACCGGACAGCACGCACCTCTATATCGGCACTATATCCGGGCTTCTTCTTTTCAATCAGGATACCGAACAATATGAGACCCTCGAGCCTGCTCTGCAATCTATCGGTTCTATTACTTCCATGTCTCTTTTCAACAACGAAATATGGATTGGTACTGACCAAGGAAGCATTTATCGCTATGATCCCACAAAAAAAGTCGTGAAGGAACTTGCACCGGAAGGAAAGGATACGCGACGTATCATCCACGTATTCGAACCTTCGAACGACAAACTCTATATCGGTTCCTACAACGGGCTGTCTGTCTATGACCCTGCAACCGGAACCTTGAATGCTATTCCTTTTCCATCGTCCAAGGACCAAGCCATGATTACCTCTTTATTGTGGGATGTGGAGAAAAACTGTATTTGGGTAGGTACCGAAACCCATTTCTTCTGCTATTTAAAAGCAAGCAACCGCATGATTCCTTACCTGCTTCCCGTTGCCACTCCCATTGAAAGCCTACAAAAAGACAGTCAGGGAAACCTGCTGTTAGGTACTATTAACGGGTTGTATATCCACGATATGAAGAGTAAGCAAGTGCGCCACTTTGTGCACAGGTCACGAAACATACACTCTCTATGCAATAACTTGATCCGCAGTTGTTACATCGACCGAAGCGGCAATACATGGGTAGGGACAAGCAACGGACTATCATTGGCACAGTATACCCCCACCTATCAACTGACACATGTCTCCGAGTTGACAGACAATGACACCGGAAACCTTTTTCTATCCCTTTGCAAAGACAACCAAAGCAACTATTGGCTGGCCGGAAACAACGGGCTAATCGTACAGACAGCAGAAGGAGAAAAACGCTGGTATCAAACCAACGATCCTTCTTATCCTCTCAAGCACAACAAGATATGGAAAGTATACGAAGACCGGGAACACGATATCTGGTTGGCCACAGAAGGAGGAATAGCGCATTACAATACAGCCGACAAGCAATTTGTATTCTATAATATTGCCGACCAAAGCGGGCAGAAAAACGCCCGCTGGGCTTACGATTTGCAAGAAGACCACAAAGGCAGGCTTTGGATAGCCACAGGGCTCGGCGGACTTTTCGCTGTAGACAAAGCAAAGCTGCTAAAACATAATCCAGTTATGGAATATGTAGCCGAATCGAACTTATCTTTGGAGAATGGATTTTGTAACAACATATACCAACTACTTACCGATAAGGATGGCTTCCTTTGGGCACGTACCGACTATGGTTTGCAAAAAATAGATCCCGACACAGAAACAGTAACATCAACAGACCGCTATCCGGGAAAAATGGTTCATGACGGGAACAATAACTTTTGGTATGGCCGCGACAATGCGTTATGCAAACTGGACCTGTCCACATTAAAAGAAGATATCGTCTATTCCCTGCCTAAAAAAGAAGGAGGAATTTACTCGTTAGTCATCGCAGATAATCTGATAGGTTTCTCTTCCAGTGAGGGAATCACCTATCTGGACAAGAACACAACGGAAACCTTACATTTCAACTTGCCTCCAAACAACTACAACCCCGGATTCTATGACATAGCGCTCAACCGCATTATATGGGGCGGTGACGACGTGCTTGCCTGCTTCCCGCTCCATGCACTCTACGGTAACAAGAAAAACACGCCGACACCAGCACAAATCATGGGTATCTATGTTAATGACCAAAGGCTCCTCCCCGGAAAAGACTATAAGGGAATCAGTGTGCGACGCCAAAGTCAGATCACCTTACCTTATGCCCGCCGAAACGTCCGTATCGAAATAGCCGACTTGTCCTATCAGACAGAAAACAACAGCATTTATTACCGGCTGAACGAATCGGAGGGCTGGAATAAGTTACCTGCTACCCAAAACCAGATTACTTTTGCCAACCTGTCTCCCGGCACGCATACATTATCAATAAAAAACGAAAACTCACCGCAAAGTGACCTTTCAGCCTACACACATTTCACCATCCGAATACTCCCCCCGTGGTATGCTTCATGGATAGCTTATACCGTCTACATACTCATATTGGGAGCATTACTCTTCCTTGCAGTTCACCGCATACGCCTGCGTTTGAATCGAAAATACGAAGAGACAGAAAGGTACCTGAACCTGTCAAACATGAAAATGGATTTCTTCATGCACATCTCCCGTGAATTGTTAGTACCACTGAATCTCATCGTCACACCTGTGACTGCCCTCATCGAGGAAACCCGGAAAGAAGAACAAAAGCAACGATTACAGTTAATTCATAAAAATGCTTTGCGCCTGCACACGCTGATAAAAAAGATTCTTGATGTCAAACAGTTGGATTATGAAGAAAAAAACAACCTCAACAAGTCGCCTACTGATTTATACACACTAGTACAATCCATATTGGACTGTTACGAATCTACTTTCAAAGAGAAAAAAATACAGACCGTACTTTCCAGCCAACCGTCTCGAATCCGGATAGAAGCCGATGCCCTGAAAATTGAATTGGCCTTGCTAGGACTACTGGCTGACATCAGCAGAAAAGCCGATGGACGCGGAGGCACATTGGAACTCTCTCTGACTCGGCAAAACAACAAAGCGATCCTGCAGTTTTCCGATTCAGGAAGCGGCTTGCTCAAACCTAAACCCGTTACCCTATTGGCCCGTTGGTTCGTCCGCAAGACAAACGATCCGGAACATCACCGGCTCGCCAGTCTGTACACAGTCAAGAAGTGCATCGAACTGCACGGTGGCAACCTCAAAATGCAATATGCTTCAAACAAAGACCGGACAAACAGCCTCTACATCACTTTGCCCGCAGAAGAAACTATGGGAGGAATCATACCTTCCAAAGAAACTATCTCCACCCCTGCCGATAAAGAAGAGAGTCCCACACTGCTTATTGTATGCGACACCCCTGAAGAACTCACTTTTTGGACGGAAGTCTTTGCCGACAGTTATATCTGCCTCACCGCCAGTTGCGGCAAAGAAGGATTGGAAACAGCCCGACAACAATTACCCGACATCATCGTCGCCGACCTGTTTGAAACAGAAAACATGAACGGAAGGGATTTCTGCCGAAACCTGAAAAACTACCAACCCACCGCTTCCATACCTTTAGTTATGCTGGCTTCCGAATTCGGACAGGCAACCGAAAAAGAAAGTATACGTGCAGGAGCCGACGCATTCATGCATAAACCCGTTGACATTGAAGGATTGCGTCTACGCCTTGCCCAACTATTACAGGCCCGACGTTCCTTGGAAAAGAAAATACGTGTGGAGCATATTGCCCGTCCCACCGAAGAAGCTCCCACCCAAAACGGTGATGAGATCTTCCTGCAACGCATTACGGGGCTCATTGAAGAACAACTGGAAAACACCGAATTTAATGTCGCCATGTTGGCCGACCTCTCAAAGGCCGACAAAAAACAACTCTACCGAAGACTAAAACAACTGACCGGCTTCACTCCCGTAGAATATATCCGACATATTCGTATGAAAAAGGCAGCCATGTTGTTAACCAGAAAAGACCTGTCGGTTTCTGAAGTGATGTATAAAGTGGGATTTTCCAACGCTTCCTACTTCTCCCGATGCTTCGTAACTGAATTTGGCATGACACCCACCCAATACATAGCAGAATCCCACTAACACAAAAAGGACATCACTTGACACAAAATACCCAGAATGCCCCTTAGAAGGTATTTTTGGGTATTTTGTGTCTTTCTTTGTCGTATCCATATCCTTCACTTTTTCCGCATTCCCGTAATATTGCAGTCGAAAACGCTAAAACAGTCTGCTCATGAAAATATACACCCAAAACAAAGGAAAGGGAGCGGAAACACCGTCCTTCTTTCCAATCGCTCAAAAACACGCAGCCCCCACTGTGTGCTACAATTCTCACCTTACCCCTAATTACTAATCTATAAAAGAATGTAGCTACCATGAAACTACTGATTATTCCGTTGCTCTGTCTTTTCAGTCTGGCCGTCCGAGCCGGAAGTAAAGACTTTCAGATTCTTCCTGTTCCGCAATCCATCAAATACGGTGAGGGAAGAGTCCTCCTGCCGTGTACCCCCACTATCAGTTATCCTCCCCGATTGGCAGGAGAAGCACAACTACTGGCAGGATTCTTACAGAGCGACTTCCAAACGGAATGCCGTTTGAAAGAAAAGAAAAAGAAAGGAGATATTTTACTCGAATTGGATCCCCGGACACTACCCGGCAAAAAAGAGGGTTACATACTTTCCCTCGGAACAAAAGACATTCGCATCCAAGCTAACGACCCGGCAGGTATCCTGCACGGTATACAAACTTTGCGACAAATATTGGAAACGGAAAATGGCAGACTATCTGCCCGGCAAGCCTGTATAACCGACTGGGCCACCTTCAGCTGGCGTGCCTACATGCTTGATGAAGGACGTTACTTTAAAGGCAAGGATGTGGTGAAACGTATTCTGGACCGCATGTCCGAGCTCAAGATGAACACCTTTCACTGGCATCTTACCGATGACCAAGGTTGGCGTATTGAAATCAAGAAATATCCCCGTCTGACCGAAATCGGAGCATTCCGCGATTCCACTGAAATCGGACACTTCGAAAGTAACACATTCGACGGAAAACCCCACGGAGGCTTTTATACACAGGATGACATCAGAGAAATCGTGAACTATGCCACCGAACGTCATATCAATATCATTCCGGAAATTGAAATGCCCGGTCACGCCACCGCTGCCATAGCCGCCTACCCCTGGTTGGGGACAAGCGGCAAGGAAGTGAAGGTAGCTTGCAAATTCGGTGTGCAGTACGACGTGTTCAATGTGGCCTCTCCCCGAGTTATGCAATTCTTCGAAGACGTGCTCGACGAAGTTATCGCACTCTTCCCCTCGCCTGTTATACATATCGGTGGTGACGAGGTACGTTACAACCAATGGAAGGCATCGCCCGAAATACAAGCCTATATGAAAAAAAATCACCTGGAAAGTCCCTCCGCCTTGCAGGTATATTTCACCAACCACATCTCTAATCTCCTGGCTTCAAAAGGCCGTCGCATGATGGGTTGGAATGAAGTGACAGGTGCACAAGTCAACCACTACCAACAGGGGGAAACCGGCAAGCAAGACCAGACTTTGGATTCCGGCACCGTAGTACAATTTTGGCATGGAGATCCCGCACTAGTCAAAGAAACGGTCGTCAAGGGATATGATGTGGTGAACTGCCACAATATTTACACCTACCTCGACTACAGTTATGAGGACATTCCTTTGGAGCAAGCTTATTTCTTCAACCCCGTCCCCAAAGGTCTGACGCCTGAGCAAGCCAGCCACATCATCGGCTTAGGCTGCCAGATGTGGTGCGAGTTCGTACCCGATGAACGGACGCTTGAGAACAAGACCTATCCCCGTATCGCCGCCTATGCCGATACCGGCTGGCACGGTACCGAAAACAAGGACTACCCACGCTTCTTAACAGCATTGAACCGCTTTATGCGGCATTGGGAGAACATAGGTATCGCCTTCGACCGCACACAAACAACGCTTGTCAATCCTGACACCGACCTCCGGCAGCTCCATCGCTTCCAAGACGCCAAATTAGGGCTTTTCGTCCATTGGATGGCTTGCCACTCGCCGGCTACGGGTGACTCCTGGAACATTGGCAAAGCCACCTCAAAAAGCGTTGCCGACTCCATTACCCTGCAATGGAATCCATATAAATTTGATGCCCGGGCCATTGTCGATGTAGCCGTCCGTGCAGGTTGCAAATATATGGTGGTCATCTCCAAGCATCACGATGGCTTTTGTATCTGGCCCAGCAAATATTCCGAATTCGATACAGACCGCATCTCTTTCAAACGAGACATCCTGCAGGAGTTAGGCGACGAATGCCGCCGCCGTGGATTGCTGTTCGGCATCTATTATTCCATAGCCGATATTGACTATTGCGGGTGGAAAGCTATGCCCGGTGTAGGCGAAGAAATTCCGACACCGCGTCTTGGACGGGAAGACTTCCTGCACTTCGTTCATAATCAGACCAAAGAACTAATCACCCGTTACCACCCTGATCTGCTATGGTTTGACGGTTTCTGGCTCGACCCGTTGTGGACACCCGAAGAAGGGAAAGAACTATACCGGTTCATCCACTCGCTTGACAAGCATATCCTTTCCACCCGCCTGTCCCTTACCAAGAACGAAAAAGGTGAAGAAACGTTTCTGAACAATGGTACTTCAGGAGACTACTTCTCAATGGAAGCCAAGACCACCGATGCACCCACCTTTCCTTGGGAAGCTTGTACCAGTATTACATATCCTGTATATGCTTACGAACCCAATGCTCCAATGTTAAGTGCGGACGAACTGCTCGCAATGTTCAACCGTACCCTGTGCGGAGGGGGTAACTTGTTAGTGAACATCGGTCCCAAACCTGATGGAACGATGCCTGAAGAACAGGCCGACCGGCTCTACGAACTGACGGAGTGGATCAATCGTAACCATGAGGCCGTCTATGGTACCCAAGGCGGTCCTTTCAAGCAGACCGACACATTAGGATGTACGTACCGGAAAAACAAACTTTACCTTCATATTCGCGACAAACAAACTCGCAGCGTCAGCCTCGACCTGCCCGAAGGCTGCAAAGTACGCTCAGCACAAGTGCTTTCCACCGGACAAACGGTACAATTCACTCAACAAGGACGACACCTCACCGTAGATTTCTCCCGTGAAAGTGCAGGGCCACTGCCCGTCATCGCCTTGACGCTCAAGGCTCCCCTGTCCGTCAATGGGTGGATATAAGACAGTCAACTACAAACATTTATCACTATAACGTATGAACAAAAACATGAATTACCATTTATGGGTCTCCAATCTCTGCTTTCTCGCATTCGGTCTTTGCTGGCCAGTTGCCATGCAGGCCAAGGGTGACAAAGACCAAACACCGCCCTATAAGAATCCGGCCATTCCCCTGGAACAGCGGGTGGATGACTTACTGGGACGCATGACTTTGGAAGAAAAAGTGTTGCAGCTCAACCAATATACGTTGGGCTTGAACAACAACGAAAACAACCAAGGAGAAGTGAAAGAGATTCCTGCCGAAATAGGTTCTGTCATTTACTTCGACCAAGACCCGGCTTTACGGAACTCCCTCCAACAGCGTGCCATGACAGAGTCACGGCTAGGGATTCCCGTCATCTTTGGCTACGACGTGATACACGGCTTCCGTACCGTATTTCCCATACCGCTGGCACAGTCCTGCTCGTGGAATCCTGAATTAGTCAAGGAGTCATGTTCCGTAGCCGCCCGTGAATCACGCGCTTCAGGCGTAGACTGGACATTCTCCCCGATGCTCGACGTGGCTCGCGATCCTCGTTGGGGACGAGTTTCCGAAGGATACGGTGAGGATCCGTATGCCACAAGCGTGTATGCTACGGCAGCCGTCAAAGGCTATCAAGGTGATGATCTGACTGATCCTCGCAATGTGGCAGCCTGTCTAAAACATTATGTGGGCTACGGGGCCTCGGAGGCCGGACTGGATTATGTATACAGTGAAATTTCACGTCTCACGTTGTGGAATACCTATTTACCGCCCTTCGAAGAAGGCGTACGGGCAGGAGTCACCACACTGATGAGCGGCTTCAACGATATCAGCGGCACACCTGCCACCAACAACCATTACACACTGACCGAGGTGTTACGCCACAAATGGAATTACAAAGGATTTGTCGTATCCGATTGGACAGCAGTCGAACAATTGGTTAACCAAGGCGTGGCGGCGAACCGTCGCGAAGCTGCCGAGAAAGCCTTTATGGCCGGTGTGGACATGGATATTATAGACAATTGCTATCGTGACCACCTGCCCGAACTGGTACGTGAGGGACGAGTACCGATTGCCCGCATTGATGATGCCGTGCGGCGTATCCTTCGTTTAAAGTTCGCCCTTGGCCTGTTTGAGCAGCCTTATGTGAAAGAACTTCCCCGCCAAAAACGTGTACTGTTCCCTGAATACCGCCAAGTGGCCGACCGTTTGGCCGAAGAAAGCACCGTATTGCTAAAAAATGAAAATGGACTGCTGCCTTTGTCCGAGAAGAAAAATATCGCCCTCATCGGCCCAATGGTTACCAACCAAGAGGATTTGCTGGGTTGGTGGTGGGGGCAAGGCATGGCCGAAGACGTGTGCCCCATAATGGAAGCAGTGAAACAAGAATTCAAGAACAAGGCACAAGTGAAATATGCGGAAGGCTGCGACATTGAAGGTACCCACCGCGAAGGTATTGCGCAAGCAGTGGAAACAGCCCGTCAAGCCGATGTCGTAGTAGTGTGCCTGGGTGAGATACGTCGGTGGAGCGGTGAAAACGCTCCAATGGCCTCTATCTCCTTACCCGCCGTTCAAGAAGAACTATTGGCTGAAGTGAAGAAAGCGGGTAAGCCTATTGTGCTGGCATTGTCTACCGGACGTCCGCTCGATCTGAGTCGCTTAGAGCCGTTGGCTGATGCCATCGTGATGATGTGGCAACCCGGTATTGCCGGAGGAAAGCCATTGGCAGGCATTTTGTCGGGAAAGGTTAATCCCTCGGGCAAACTGAGCATTACCTTCCCCCGCACAGCTGCCCAGATTCCTATCTACTATAACCGACGCCCGGCCTCGCGCTATGCTCCCCTGGGACACTATCGCGATATGCCCAGCACACCCCTCTACGAATTCGGCCACGGGTTGAGTTACACCACGTATGAGTATGGCAAATTACAAGTTCCGAGCCTCGTATTGAACAAGACAGACGTGCTGACACTTGAAATCCCCGTCACCAACACCGGTGACCGCGAGGGCATGGAGACAGTGATGTGGTTTATCAACGACCCGGTCTGTACCGTTTCGCGCCCTGTCAAGGAATTAAAATACTTTGAGAAGCAGACGTTGAGACCGGGCGAGACCCGCACCTTCCGTTTTCAACTCAATCCCTGGCAGGACCTTTCTTACCGTGACGAGAACGGCAACCGGATATTAGAAGCCGGAGACTACTATGTCATGGTCAAGGATCAGCGTGTCAAACTAACATTAAAAGACTAAGAAAACGTTTTCTTAATTACATACTATTTAAAACATTTTTTATGCGAAAAACAATTTTATTATGTGTTTTGCTGGCTGGCGGTTCCATCTGTACCGCCGGAGTGAACCCTAAAAATGAGGTGTTTTCCTCCGTACAGCAAAAACAGGAAAATCCTGTGAGAAACAAACAAATCCAAGGTACCGTCTTGGATGAGAAAAACGAGCCTATCATCGGCGCCACCGTACTTATCAAGAAAACTGTGACTGGTGTACTGACCGATATCAATGGCAAGTATCACATTCAAGCAGCCGTAGGAGACGTACTGGAATTTAGCTTCGTCGGCTACAAGAGTGTGGAAAAGACCGTCAAAGCAGAAGGCACTATCAATGTTGTCATGACCGAAAGTAACATCAATCTGGACGACGTTGTAGTTATCGGTTACGGCCAACAGAAAAAGGAAAGCGTAGTGGCTTCCGTGAACACGGTGAAAGCCGCCGAACTGCGAATGCCCACCCGCAGCCTCACTAACATGATTGCCGGACAGGTGGCAGGCGTTATCGCCGTACAACGTAGTGGCGAGCCGGGTAATGACGAGGCCAGTTTCTGGATACGCGGTCAAAGCTCGTATGCCGGAGGTACCAACCCGTTGGTACTGGTAGATGGTGTTCCCCGTTCCATGAGCGATATCGATGTGGATGAAATCGAATCATTCACCGTACTGAAAGATGCTGCCGCCACGGCTGTCTACGGTTCGGAAGGTGCCAACGGTGTCGTACTCATCACCAGTAAACGCGGACAAGTTCAGAAAACTCAGGTGAACTTCAATGCCCAGTTCAGTATCGCCAGTCCCACACGCATGATTGACCTTATGCCCAGCTACGATTATCTGGATATGTACAATGAGGCTGCCTGGAACGATGCGGGTAATCCCGGAAACTTCACCGCTCCCTATTCGGCAGAGGAACTGGCCAAATATCGTTCGGGCGAGGATCCTGACCTCTATCCCAACAGTATCTGGACCGACTTACTGTCGAAGAATACCTACAACCAACGCTACACCATCAACATCCGGGGCGGATCGGACAAGGTGAGATATTTCGCCTCAGGTGCCTACTACAGCGAAGAGGGTATCTTCAAATCAAATCCCATCGAGGACTATGATGCCAACATCGGTTTGAAACGTTACAACATCCGTTCCAATGTGGACGTGGATCTCACCTCCACCACCAAGATGAGCTTGGACTTGAGTGGGCAATACCGCACGAAGAACAGCCCGGGTTACAGCACCGACAACATCTTCAATCATATCGTGAGTGTACCGACCCATCGTATTCCATTCCAATGGTCGGACGGCACTGCTGCTATCATGCAGAAAAACGGTTGGGGAACCTACAACCCCTACAATATGCTGAACCATTCGGGATACAGCAAGGAGTGGTATGCTTTCCTGCAAACCAAACTCATGCTGGAACAAAAGTTGGACTTCATCACCAAGGGACTCTCTATCAAAGGTATGTTAAGTTTCGATGCAGACTTTTCATCATCCATGTCGCGCAGCAAAAACGTAGACAGCTATTATGTGACCGGCAGAGACGAGAATGGAGAACTAATCAAGACTCGCCTGGTGGAAGGTTCTGCTCTGAGTGATCCAGCTTTGTCGTCTACAGGAGGTACCAAAAAAATTTATATAGAGGCTTCGTTGAACTACAAGCGTACTTTTAACAATGTACACGATGTGACCGGTGTGCTGGTCTACAATCAGAAAGAGACACAGTACGCCAATTCTTCGGGATCGGGTCTGTTGCCCTATCGCAAGCAGAACTTCGTAGCACGCGGCACTTACGGATATGACAACCGCTATATGGCCGAGTTAAGTTTCGGTGCTACGGGTAGCGAAAACTTCATGAGCGGACACCGCTGGGGTATCTTCCCCGCCATAGGTTTGGCCTGGTACATCAGCCATGAAAAGTTCATGAAGCCGTTGGAAAGGGTTATCAGTACCTTGAAACTGCGTGCGTCCTATGGTATCACCGGTAATGACGAGATTGGTAACTCCACCCGTTTCCCCTACCGCGAGGTTTTGAACGAGGGCGGAGGCGTTTACAACTTAGGTTTGCTCCCTGGTGTGAACGGATACGCCACAAACAATTATGGTTACTCCATTTATGAAAGTACTTTTGCCGCTCCCAATCTCTCATGGGAAAAGGAAAAGAAAACGAACGTGGGTATTGACATGGGGTTATTTGACGGACGCATCGTCCTCTCGGCAGACTATTTCTTCAACAAACGACAGGATATCTTGATTAACCGTAAAGTTGTACCACAGTACAACGGTTTCCGTGTCAATCCTTACCAGAACTTCGGTATCACTCACAACAAGGGCGTGGATGCCAATATCACGCTAAAACAGCAACTAGGTGACCTGACCCTCTCGGCACGCGGTAACTTTACATACGCCAAGAACGAGATCGTGGAATATGACGAAACCATGCAGGAACTGCGTTACCAAATGGTAACCGGACAATCTATCAATGTTCCGTTCCTTTTCGTAGACGACGGCCTGTACACACCGGACGACTTCAATATTACCACCAACAACGATGGTAGCCACAGCTATGCGTTGAAAAAAGGCATTCCCGCTTATACGCAAAACGTAATGCCGGGTGACATCAAGTATAAAGACCTTAACGGAGACGGTACTATCACAGCTCTCGACAAGACGTGGTACAGCGGTCTTTATGCCGAAGACCCGCAAATCGTCTACGGTTTCGGCCTGAATGCTGAGTACAAAGGATTCTTCGCCGGTGTGTTCTTCCAAGGTAATGCTCATTCATCGGTAAACATATCTTCCAACTCAGGCGGTTTCATTCCTTTCTACAACGGACGAGACCTTTCTTCTGCCCGTGTAGAGGCCCGCAGCCACTGGAGAGCTGATGACCCTTATAACCAAAACGTCATCTACCCCCGCCTGAGGACAGAAAATAACTTCGAGAACAACCAACTACCCAGTACCTGGTGGTATCGTAGCGGTGATTACCTGCGCCTGAAGAATGTAGAGTTCGGTTATCAGTTTGACAAAAGACTGACCCAGCGCATCAAAGTACAAAACCTGCGTATTTATGTACAAGGCACCAACCTCGCCGTGTGGGATGACATCAAGATGTGGGATCCCGAACTAGGCAGCGCAAATTCCGGCGCCACCTACCCGCTAAACCGCACATGGACCATTGGCGCGGAAATCACTTTCTAACCATTTAGTAATGAGTAAAAAAACAAAAGACATGAAAAAGATAAAAAACATAGCCCGCGTATGCCTGGTAGGAGCATTACTGAGTGTCACTTCCTCCTGTACCGACTACTTGGACGTTTCCAAGGAAATTGCTGAGAACCTCACCACTGATCAGGTGTTTGAAAACCCCGGATACCTAAAACGCTGGTACTCCCAAATCTACACTACCATACCCGCCTATTCGGATCTCCTCGATAATGCCAACAGTGCCAACGTTGGTTCCGGATTCAGCAACGCCTGGGCCGTATTGGCCGGCGGTTTCACCACAGGAGACCAATCCACGGCGCGTATGCAGGGTGTATCGGGTTACGACATCAAAAGCGCAGGTTTGTCACGCTGGTCACTTTGTTACCAGATCATCCGCCAAGCCATGATTTTCCTGGAAAAGGCTCCCGAATCACTAGGAGGTTCCAATGAATCGAACGCTATTTCAAAAGCAGAAATGGACCGCATGAAGACTGAAGTAAAATACCTGTTGGCTTACAACTATTTCCTGCTGTTCGAAGTATACGGCCCTGTACCCGTGATGTACGAGATAGCCGATCCCGAAGCTGCTTCGTGGGACAAGACGCGCGAACCGATGGACAAATTCCTGGCCTATGTAGATGGTCTGCTCAAAGACGTGATTGACAGCAATATACTTCCTGAGACTATCAAGACCGGCAACAGCGCAGACTACGAGCACAACAACAGTGATTATAATCTGAACGAAATCCTGCGCCCCACGAAAGCTGCCGCCCTGGCACTCCGCGCCCGCTTATGGGTGTATGCCGCCTCTCCTCTGTTCAACGGCGGGTACAAGGAAGCCTTACAACTGACCAACCCTGACGGAGAAAAGATATTCTCCGAACAAAATCCTGAAAAATGGCAGACAGCCAAGACACATCTGGAAGCCCTGCTGCGCTTCTGCGAGAGCCACGGTATGGACCTTTACAAAGCTAAACCGGAAACAGACGGCCATGTAGATCCCAATAAATCCGTCTACGAACTGTTTCAATATTATAATGATGAAATTCTTTGGGCTACCGGTGACAACTACTATTTAGGCAATTACTGGGAGTATGACGGCGGACGAGGCATGGAAGTGTGCGCTACCCCACGTGACCTGTTCAACAACAGTACCGGCAACCTCGGCGTTTACCAAGACCGTATCGACCAGTTCTTTATGGCTAACGGTCTATGCATTGATGACGCTAATTCAGGCTACAAGGAAGTAGGTTTCACGGATGTAGCAAATGCGTGCAATAACAACCGACACGTGGACAAACACATCTTTAATATGTACGCCAACCGTGAGCCGCGCTTCTACGCCAACATCACCTACCAAGGAAAGAGTTGGCACATACAGCCCGTAGACCGCCCGGACTACGGTGTGTATTTCTGCCTGAACGGTGGTTGCGACCAAAAGGGCGACGCTACGCAGAATCCCCGCACAGGCTATATGTTCTATAAGTTCTGTAACCGCACGCTACTCAACTGGGGTACCTACCCGACGGCATGGGCACGTCCTTGGATCTTGTTCCGCCTCGCCGACTTCTATCTCTATTATGCTGAAGTGTGCAACGAAATTGCTCCGTCCGACCCCAACATCATCAAATACCTCGACCTGGTACGTGAACGGGCAGGCATACCCGGTTATCAGGAACTGGCAGCCCAAGGGTTGAAAAACATCATCGGCGACCAAGAAAAACAACGTGAAGCCATTCGTCAGGAACGTGACATCGAGTTAATGGGTGAAGGCAATTATTACTTCGACCTGCATCGTTGGATGATTTGTGGTCACACTGACGACCAACCCGACAACGAGGACAAGATCATACCCCACTATGGCATGGACATGAACAGCCCAGCTGCTAACTTCGGTTCGAATGGTCTGCCCACCACATTCTACGACGAAATCGGGGAAGGCTACTACTACAACCGGGTAGTCATTGACCAATATACATGGCGTAAACAAATGCTATTGTATCCTATTCCGTTCGATGACGTACAGAATTTCGAGCAATTGGTACAAAACCCGTTGTGGTAAAATCAGCTAGAGCTCTTTGTATATGTTTTAAAGGCCGTTTCAGCCTACTCTGACAAGGGATTATTCTCACCACAGTGAGAATAAAAACTCATCCTTATGAGAAAAAGTTCTCACCATAATGAGATTTTTTTCTCATAAGGATAAGAATACTTTGAGAAAATCACAATCGGACTATGGCTTACCATAACCGGATAAATTCTTTATAATCCTATCTATTATTAACCGCCTGCGTTAACTGTTTCAAGGCCTGTTCTAATGTAGCACGCGGACAAGCAATATTCAATCGCATAAAACCTTCGCCTTCTTTGCCAAAGGTAGTACCCTCATTCAGAGCCAGATGAGCATCTTCCACAAACAGGCGATTCAGTTCTTCCCGGTTCAATCCTAATTCGCGGCAATCAAGAAAGATTAGATAAGAAGCTTGCGGACGGATCATCTTGATAGTGGGAATCTGTTCTTTCAGATAGTGTTCGGTGTAATCAATGTTTCCCTGTATATAGGCAATGACCTGGTCCAGCCATTCTGTTCCGTGACTGTAAGCGGCAGCCACACTAAGATAAGCAAACAAATGCCCTTCACTGAACTCGCTTGCTTCCATATAGGTCTGAAAACGGTGACGAAGTTCGTCATTCTCAATAATTGCATAAGAACTTGCCAGCCCCGGCATATTGAATGCTTTACTCGGAGACATAAAGACAAGTGAATTCATCCGTGCTTTTTCTGAAATCAAAGCAAAGGTGGAATGCTTGTAAGGAGGTAAGGTCAAATCGGCATGAATCTCGTCAGAAATAACCAATGTGCCGCTTTCATAACAGATATCAGCGATTTGAGAAAGTTCCTCTTTCGTCCATACACGTCCGCCCGGGTTATGAGGATTGCTCAAAACCAACAGTTTACATCCTTGCACATCTTTGCGGAAACGGTTGAAGTCTATATGATACTGGCCGCCTTTCAATATCAGCGGACTGAACACGACTTCGCGCTCATTCTTCTGTGTCACCAGAAAGAAAGGATGATAAACAGGAGGCATGACCATTACTTTATCTCCTTTCTCCGTGAAACAATGGATGGCAAAAGCCAATCCACGCACAATGCCGGGAGTAAATGTCAGCATATCTTCGCTAATCGTCCACCCGTGGCGTTCTTTCAGCCAGTTAATGATAGACTCCGCCCATTCCTTGCAGGCAAAAGTATATCCGAGCACTTCGTGTTCCAAACGTTTCTTCAAAGCATCTATCACAAAAGGAGCCGTACGGAAATCCATATCGGCCACCCACATCGGAATCAGGTCATTACGTCCCCAACGACCTTCCACAGCATCCCATTTTACGGAATCCGTACCTTTACGGTTTATTATTTCATCAAAATTATAGTTCATACTGCATGATGTTTTTTATATTATGTGAGACAGAAGTAGCATATTTATAATTAATACTGATTATTAATCACTTACATAGAATTAAATCAGAACTTAACCCATTTTGCTAACCAGGAACAAAAATAGAGATTTCCATTGAATTGTATAGTTCGAAAAAGGGAAAAATTATTATTCATTACACTTTCTATTCCACCCAAGTTAACAAACTGATAACGGAAAATATAGAAGAAATAACCAATGTAAAAATCTCCTTTATTGACTATTACGAACAATAAAGGAGATTTACCTAGAAATTAAAGTTCTTTCTTACTGAA
>ERZ838577.2424-NODE-2424-length-20932-cov-5.159075_pt1 | contig 20932 bp, 20 predicted proteins | sample MGYA00519682_ERZ838577 | MGnify/ENA primary metagenome ERZ838577 (study PRJEB31850, sample SAMEA3708838) | human gut metagenome | biome: human gut; feature: human-associated habitat; material: faeces | place: China | collected 2014 ...
CGCACCTGCCAGACCGGCAAGTGCAACTGGGGCATCGCGACCCAGCGTCCCGATCTGGTCAAGCGCCTCAACCCGGATATCGGCTCTCAGCGCCTGATCAACCTCGTCACCGCGTGGGATCATGAGCTGAAGGAAATGATGGGCGGCATGGGCATCAACTCCATTGAGGCCCTGCGCGGCAACCGTCTGATGCTTCGCGGCATCGGTCTGAACGACCGCGAGCTGAACATCCTCGGCATCAAGCACGCAGGCGAATGACTTCGTCTGAAACTATACCTGTCTTGGACAAGAAAGGGTCTTACATAGATGAAACGAGTATATGTCAACGAAAAATGGTGTCTTGGCTGCCATCTCTGCGAATACTACTGTGCGTTCGCAAACTCGGGCAAGTCCTCCATGGTCAAGGCGCTCAAGGATCACAAGATCGCGCCCCGCATCCGCATCGAGGAGCGCAACAACATCTCCTTCGCGGTATCCTGCCGCCACTGCACCGATCCGCTGTGCGTCAAGGGCTGTATCTCCGGCGCGCTGACCATCGTGAACGGCGCGGTGCAGATCGACTCCGGCAAGTGTGTCGGCTGCTACACCTGCATTCTGTCCTGCCCCTACGGCGCGCTTTCGACCTCGAATGAGGGCGCTATCCAGAAATGCGAGCTGTGCGCGAAGAATGCGTTCGGCCAGCCGATGTGCGTACAGGGCTGTCCGAACAAGGCGATCGTTTACGAGGAGAGGTGAGCAGAATGAAATACGTAATCATCGGCAACGGCACCGCAGCGGTCGGCGCCATCGAGGGCATCCGCTCCGCGGACAAGGTCGGCCCCATCACGGTCATCTCCACCGAACCGTATCACGTTTACGGCCGTCCGCTCATTTCCTATATGCTGCTCGGCAAGACGACCGAGGAGAAAATGCTCCGGTACCGCCCGGACGACTTCTACGAAAAGAACCACGTCACCACTATGCTCGGCAAGACGGTGCAGCACATCGACCCGAAAAAGCAGACCGTCTCGCTCGCGAGCGGCGAGTCCGTCCCCTATGACAGACTGTGCATCTGCACCGGCTCGCGCCCGTTCGTCCCCCCGATGGAGGATCTGGACACGGTCGAGAACAAAACGAGCTTCATGACACTCGACGACGCGAAGCATCTGAACGAAATGCTCGGCGACAAGAACGACAAGCGTGTGCTCATCGTCGGCGCGGGCCTCATCGGCCTGAAGTGCGCCGAGGGCATCTATCAGCGCGTTTCCGAGCTGACCGTCATCGACCTCGCGCCGCGCATCCTGCCGAACGTCCTGACCGAGATCCCGGCGGCCATCATTCAGAAGCACATCGAGAGCAAGGGCGTAAAGTTCCTGCTCGGCGACTCGGTGGCGCAGTTCGAGCCGAACAAGGCGCACCTCAAGAGCGGCGGCGAAATCGACTTCGATATTCTGGTCGTAGCGGTCGGCGTCCGTCCGAACACCGAGCTTGCCGCCGAGGCAGGCTGCGAGGTCAACCGCGGCATCCTCATCGACGAGCACTCCGCCACCTGTGTGCCAAACATCTATGCCGCAGGCGACTGCACGGTCTCCCACGACATCGCGGCCGGCGTAGACCGCATCCTCGCCATCCTGCCGAACGCCTATATGCAGGGCGAGACCGCAGGCAAAAACATGGCAGACCATATCTGCTCGTTCACCAAGGCCATCCCGATGAACGCTTCGGGCTTCATGGGTCTGCACATGATCACCGCCGGCTCCTATGACGGCGAGGCCTATCTCGAGCAGGACGACGAGCACTACAAGCTGCTCGTGACGCGCGGCAACCGGCTCGTCGGCTTCATTCTGATCGGCGACGTCGACCGCGCAGGCATTTACACCTCGCTCATCCGCGAGCAGACCCCGCTCGACACCATCGACTTTGAGCTCATCCGCGACAAGCCGCAGCTCATGGCATTTTCGCACGCAGAACGCGCAAAGAAGTTAGGAGGCGCACACTGATGACGACAATTCAGGCAGGTCTTACCTATTACAAGCAGGTAAATGAAAAGGTCCGCGAAGCAGCGGAAAAGGACGACAGCATCACGATCGAAAACGTGATCGGCCAGCGCTACATCGGCTGCGGCTCCTCGGGCAAAAATATCACGGTCTACGGCACGCCGGGCAACGGCCTCGGCCAGTACCTCAACGGCTCGACGCTCGAGGTGTTCGGCAACGCGCAGGAGGCGGTCGGCGACACGATGAACGAGGGCGATATCATCATCCACGGCAATGTCGGCGACGCCTGCGGCTACGGCATGCGCGGCGGCCGCATCTTCATCGAGGGCGACTGCGGCTACCGCGGCGGCATCCACATGAAGGCCTATCAGGAGCACTTCCCCGTCGTCGTCATCGGCGGCAAGGCCGGCTCCTTCCTCGGCGAATATCAGGCGGGCGGCCTTATCCTCGTGCTCGGCATCGGCCAGAACGGCGCGTATCCGGTCAACAATTTCTGCGGAACGGGTATGCACGGCGGCAAAATTGTGCTAAGATGTGATAAAGCGCCGACCGGCCTTCCCCCTCAGGTCCTCGTAAACGAGGCGACTGAGGCGGACATGACGCACATCGCGCCTTATATCAAGGAATACGCCCGTCATTTCGGTGCAAATGCTGCCGACCTGCTGGAGCAGAAGTATTTCGTCCTGACACCGAACCCGGCGGCAGGCTACAAGCAGCTTTACACCTTCGAGGCGTAAGACCATACTCAGACCGGTACGGAAAAGCTCCCCTTTGCAGTCGGAGCTTTTTCGCCTGTCCGGATAAAAGAAAAGGAGGCTCTCCGTATGGATACCACCATGAGCGAAGTCGTACAGTTTATTCAGGAAAACGACGTAAAATTCATCCGTCTGGCGTTCTGCGACATTTTCGGAAACCAGAAGAATATTGCCATCCAGCCGACCGAGCTGACGCGCGCCTTTGAATACGGCATTCATTTCAACGCGTCCGCTCTGCGCGGCTTCCTCAACGTTGACGCATCCGACCTGCTGCTGTTCCCCGACCCGGCCACGCTTTCCGTGCTGCCGTGGCGCCCGGCACAGGGCCGCGTCGTTCGCTTTTACTGCGACATCCGCTACCCGGACGGCACGCCGTTCGAGGGCGACGGCCGCTATCTGCTGCGGCAGGCGAGCCGCCGCGCGCGCAAGGCCGGCTACTCGCTGACCATGTGCACCGCGAGCGAGTTCTACCTGTTCGAGCTCGACGAGAACGGCCACCCGACCACCATCCCCCACGACCACGGCGAATATTTCGACGTCGCGCCGCTCGACAAGGCGGAAAACGTGCGCCGTCAGATCTGCCTGACGCTCGAGGAGATGAACATTCAGCCGGAGTCCTCGCATCATGAGCAGGGCCCCGGCCAGAACGAGGTCGATTTCCGCGCCGCGGAGGCGCTCGAGGCCGCGGACAATTTCGTGACCTTCAAGTGGGTCGTCAAGTCCATGGCCTCCTCGAGCGGCCTGTATGCGTCCTTCCTGCCCAAGCCGCTCCAGAACACCCCGGGCAGCGGCCTGCATCTCGCGGTCTCGATCACCAAAAACGGCCAGAACCTGTTTCATCCGTCCATCGAGGAGTCCGAGGAGGGCCGTCAGTTCGTTGCTGGCGTGCTGCGCCGCGCCGCTGAAATGACCATCTTCGGCAATCCGCTCACCAATTCCTTCCAGCGTCTCGGCGAGTTCGAAGCGCCCAAGTATATCACCTGGTCACACCAGAACCGCGCGCCGCTCATCACCGTCCCGCTCGCGACCGGCGGCAAGCCCAACCGCTTCAAGCTGCGCTCGTTCGACGGCTGCATCAATCCCTACATCGTATTCGCCCTGCTCATCCACGCAGGTCTGGACGGCATCGAGGACAGGCTCGAGCTTGCGCCTGCGTGCGAGGAAAACCTGTTCACCTCGAGCGAGGCGGTCCGCGCCAGATATGATGCGCTGCCCGAGTCGCTGTGCGAGGCCATCCGCACCGCACAGAACAGCGACTTTATCGCAAAATATCTGCCCGAAAAGATGCGCGCAGCCTTTTTCGCCGCCAAGCAGGCCGAGCATGACCGCATCGCGCTGGCCGACGACCGCACTGCTGCCGAGCGTCAGCTTTACTTCGAACGCTACTGACACCATCGAAAGGAGGGGAAATGCGTTTCATGGAACGTATTCTTGTCGTTTCCTCGACCGAAAAAACACATGCGATGCTCGCGCAGTTCCTGTCCTCCTGCGGTGTGCAGTCGCAGCTGTGCCGTGCGATGGCCGGCAGCGAAGCGCGCCGCGCACTCGTGGACGGCGAATTTGACCTTGTACTGGTCAACACGCCGCTGCCCGACGAATTCGGTCACGAGCTGGCGCAGCTCGCCGCAGGCGAGACCACCGCAGGCGTTATCCTGCTCGCGAAGGCGGAGATCGCGGACAGCGTTGCGGAAAAGGTGGAGGACGACGGCGTATTCGTCGTACCCAAGCCGCTCTCGCGCGTGCTGTTCATGCAGGCGCTTCGCATGACACGCGCCGCGCGCAGCCGTCTGAGCGGACTGCAAAACGAAAACCGCCGCCTCCAGAAGCGCATCGAGGATATCCGCCTCGTCGACCGGGCGAAATGCCTGCTCATCGAGTGCTGCGGAATGTCCGAGCCGGAGGCGCACAGCTACATAGAACAGCAGGCCATGAACCGCCGCTGCCCCAAGCGCGACATCGCGCAGGGCATCATTGACGGAGACACACCTTGAGAGCTGTCGCAAAACTGCGTTTTGCCGACAAGCTGTGTTCTGACAGCGGTTCCCGCCGCAGAACACGGACGGCCAAAAGTTCCTATGCAGAAACTTTCGGCTCTCTCAGAGTAAAAAAAACCGAGGCGCATGTCCCCGGTTTTTGCTCTCATTAAATATTTTAAGGATAGAGGCCTACGGGCTGCGTTTGCGAAGCAACCGCTTTTTTATGCGCGCTGCCGCGCGATAGTTTTATACTTCCTATTCTCTGCTGTTTGAATAAAAATTTAAGGGTACGCTTTTTACGGCGTACCCTTTTCGTTTGCGATTTTCGCTTTTACTTGATGTCGTCGAACAGGCCGGTGAAATCGAAGGTTGCGAAGTAGTCCTTCGGGGTCTCCGCACGGCGGATCATCTCGACCGAGCCGTCCTCGCGGAGCAGCAGCTCTGCGGAGCGCAGCTTGCCGTTGTAGTTATAGCCCATCGAGAAGCCATGCGCGCCGGTGTCATGGATATAGACATAATCGCCGATGTCGATGCGCGGCAGGTTGCGGTCAATCGCAAACTTGTCGTTGTTCTCGCACAGGCCGCCGGTTACATCGTAGGTGCGGTCATGCAGCGCATTCTCCTTGCCGAGGACCGTGATGTGGTGGTATGCGCCGTACATCGCCGGACGCATGAGGTTTGCCGCGCAGGCATCCAGACCGGCATACTCCTTGTAGGTGTGCTTGTGGTGGATGCACTTTGCAACGAGCGCGCCGTAGGGGCCGAGGATAAAGCGGCCCATCTCGGTGTAGATGGAAACGTCGTCCATGCCGGCCGGGACAAGCACCTCGTCAAAGGCGCGGTGTACGCCCTCACCGATCGCCATGATGTCGTTCGGCTCCTGCCACGGCTTGTAGGGGATGCCTACGCCGCCCGACAGATTGATGAACGCGATATGCACGCCGGTTTCCTTCTGAACCTCGACGGCCAGCTTGAACAGGATACGGGCGAGTGCCGGATAATATTCGTTTGCAACCGTGTTCGAGGCAAGGAACGCATGGATGCCGAAGTGCTTGACGCCCTTCTGCTTCATGTACTTGAACGCCTCGATCAGCTGCTCGCGGGTCATGCCGTACTTGGCCTCCTGGGGGGTGTCCATGATCTCGTTTTCGAGGACGAAGTCGCCGCCCGGATTGAAGCGGCAGGACATGGTCTCCTTCCACTCGCCTACCTTGTCGTAGTAGTCGAGGTGGGTGATGTCGTCGAAATTCACGATCGCATCGAGGTCGCTTGCGAGCTTGAAGTCCTCGTTCGGCGTGACGTTCGAGGAGAACATGATGTCGTGGCCGGTGATGCCGCAGGCGCGGCTGAGCTGAAGCTCGGTATAGCTCGAGCAGTCGCAGCCGAAGCCTTCCTCGTGCAGGATCTGAACGAGACGCGGATTGGGGGTCGCCTTGACCGCGAAATATTCCTTATAGCCCGGGTTCCATGCAAACGCGGCCTTTACCTTGCGCGCGTTCTCACGGATCGCCTTTTCATCATAGATATGAAACGGGGTCGGATAGGTCTTGCTGATCTCCTGCGCCTGCTGGAGTGTCAAAAAAGGTTTCTTTTCCATGTGTTTCGCCTTGCCTTCTTGGGAAATTTGGTGGTGCAGATTAAGCAATACCGCATAATTGCATATGCTCTGACTGTGCGGTGCTGCCTAAGGTTTATACGTCGGATTTTGCGCCGAGGATGCGCTCGAATCGGCGGCGCATATCGTTTTCCATGCGCTGCGTCTCGATCTCATCCACGTCGACGATGCGGCCGTCCTCCACGATAACGACAGTGCCCTCTGCTAACATTGCAGGAGCGCCTTCACGCGGAATCTTTACCGTATTTTCACCGATTTCTACATAAATATAGTCACCTTCAAAGTGATCGATGATGCCGGTCTTTTTCATACAGCATTCTCCTTGTAAGCGATGAGCGGGAGCGCGACCGTGCCGCTTTCCGCGGTCATGCGGATATCGCGTACACCCGCAAGTGTCAGATTGGTTAGCGTTTGTTCGGCCGGATGACCGTAGTCGTTGTCCGTGCCGCAGGATATGATGGCGGTCTGCGCTCCGAGCGCAGAGAGAAATGCAGGAGAGGACGAGGTATCCGAGCCATGATGGCCGACCTTCAGAATATCGCACCGAAGCCCGGGATGGTGCCGCAGGAGCGACTGCTCGGCCGGCTCCTCCGCATCTCCCATCAGCAGGACGGAAGCGCTGCCGGTTTGAAACAGAGTGATCAGAGAGCGGTCATTTATCCGGTCAGCCGGGATATCCTCCGCCGGACCGAGGAATGTGAGCGAAGCGCCGCCCTTCAGCGTGAGCGTCTCACCGTCATACGGGACGAGGGGCGTGAGTCTGCGCCGGCGGAGCGCCGCATTCAGCGCGTCGCTCTGCGTTTCCGCACCCATGTAAAAGCTGCGCACGGGAAACGCGCGGAGCACCGCCTCCATGCCGCCGATATGGTCGGCGTGGGGATGCGTTGCGATGACGGCGTCGAGCCTGCGCACGCCGAGACTTTTCAGCTCGCGCACGAGCGCCGGTGCGCCCTCCGGTGTACCGGCATCCACAAGGACCGTGCTGCCGCCCGAAACGAGCAGCGTGCAGTCTCCCTCGCCTACATCAAGAAAATACGCGGTGTCCTCCTCGGGGAGGGACGCGGCGCCGAGCCGTTCGGCAAGCAGCAGTCCCCCGTCGAGCAGGAGCGCCGCCGCTGCGAGCACAAGCAGGAGCCGCCGCACACGCGCTTTCATTTTTATTCCTCGCAGGAACGGTACGAGTCAAACTCGTCGGTGATCTCCTTCGAAGGAGCCGCAGTCAGCAGGCTGACGACGAAAATCGCGATCAGACCGCAGACAAAGCCCGGAACGATCTCATACAGGTCGAAGATGCCGCCGGAAAGCTGCGCCCAGACCAGATCGACGATGCCGCCGACCAGGATGCCCGCATAAGCGCCCTGCTTGTTGGTGCGCTTCCAGAACAGCGAGCACAGAACGAGCGGACCGAAGGCCGAGCCGAAGCCGCCCCATGCGTAGGAGACCAGACCGAGAACCGTGCTGTTCTGGTTGGTCGCGATGAGAACGGCGATGACCGCAACGCCCATAACGCAGCCGCGGGAAACCCACATCAGCTCCTTCTCGGTCGCCTGCGGACGGATCTTGTTGTGATAAAAGTCCTTGGTCAGTGCAGACGCGGTAACGAGCAGCTGGGAGTCCGCAGTGGACATGATGGCTGCGAGGATAGCAGACAGGAAGATGCCTGCGATAAAGAGCGGGAAGAACTTGGAGACCATGGTGATGTAGATGATCTCCTGCTGGCCGTTGCCGTCGAGCAGGCCGTCGCCGAGAACCATGCGGCCGGAAACACCGATCATGACCGCGGCGGTCAGCGAGATAACGACCCATACCGTTGCGATGCGGCGGGATTTTTTGATCGCCGCCGGAGAGGAAATGCCCATAAAGCGCACGAGGATGTGCGGCTGACCGAAGTAGCCGAGACCCCATGCAACGAGTGAGACGATGCCTAGCGCGGTGTACGGCGTATTGGTCGCGCCGTCAACAAACATGCTCAGGAAGTTCGGGTTGAACGCCTCGACGCTCGAAATGAACTCCGCCGGGCCGCCCATGCGGAAAATCGCGATCAGCGGAACCGCAACCACGCAGAAGAACATCATGAGACCCTGGAAGAAGTCGGTCCAGCACACGGCGAAGAAGCCGCCTGCGAACGTATACGAGATAACGACGACTGCGCCGACCGTGAGCGATACCAGATACGGGATGCCGAAAACGGACGAGAACAGCTTTGCGCAGGAAACGAAGCCGGACGCGGTGTAGAACAGGAAGAATACCAGAATGAATACCGCCGAAATGACCGAGATCCAGCCGGATTCGTCATGGAAGCGGTTCTTGAAATACTCCGGCAGCGTGATCGCGTCGCCTGCCACCTTGGTGTACTGGCGCAGCGGCTTGGCTACGAGCAGCCAGTTGAGATAAGTGCCGATCGCAAGGCCGATGCCGATCCAGCCGGCGGAAATGCCGGACAGATATGCCGCGCCCGGCAGACCCATCAGCAGCCAGCCGGACATATCGGACGCCTGCGCACTCATCGAAGTGACCCAGGAGCCGAGCTTTCGTCCGCCGAGGAAGTATTCGGTCGTGGTCTTATTCTTGCCGACAAAATACATGCCGATACAGAGCATAAAAATCAAATAGACGCAGAATGCGGCTATGGTTACTATGCGGTTTGTCATCATTTTTTTACCCTCCATTTATACTGTTAATTATACAGGAAATCCGATAATTTTGCAAGATGCCGCCGCAAAAATTGCAAAATCTCGCAAAAATGAACATATTACACAATTCCGGTATGTTTTCACCGCTTTACTTTGGTAAAAGCGCTCAGTGCTGAAGCCAGCTCGGCTTTTCCCTCATGCGCACGCCTGCGGCGATGCCGAGCGCGGCGTACATCGTGAGCACCGAGGTGCCGCCGTATGAGAAAAACGGCAGCGTCAGACCCATGACCGGCAGCAGACCGACATTCATGAAGATGTTCATGAACGTCTGGAACAGGAACATGCCGGCAACGCCGACCGCGAGCAGCGAGGAGAACGGCGTGGACGCGCGATAGGATACATAAAACAGGCGCGCGATGAGCAGGCTCAGCAGCAGGATGATCGCTATGCAGCCGAGAAAGCCGAGCTCCTCACCGGCGACCGAAAAGATATAGTCGGTCTGGTTCTCCGGGACGTTCTGGAGCTGTGTCATGGTGCCGTGCGTCAGGCCCTGTCCGGTGAGCTGTCCCGAGCCGATCGCGATCTTGCCGTAGGTCGTCTGAAGCGCAGCCTGCGGGTCGATCGACGGGTCGAACAGCACGAGTATTCGCGTGATCTGATATTTCTTCAGCACAAAATTCCACAGCACCGGCACGCTCGCCACCGCGACGCCCGCGCCGAGCGCGATCCATTTGAGCGACAGACCGGCTGCGAACAGCATAATGACCGCGATCATGAAATACTGGATCGCCATGCCCGAGTCGCCCGAGGAGACGACGACCGCCGCCATCATGATAAGCGTATGCAGCGCGATGACCGCAAGACCGCGCAGCTCGCTGATATACTCCCCGACCTCGGAGATATGCGCCGCCATCGTGAAAATGAAGATCAGCTTGCCGAGCTCGCCCGGCTGAAGGCTGGTCACGCCCAGATTGAGCCACGCGCGCTGACCGTTGACCTCCATGCCGAGAGGCGTGAACAGCAGCAGCTGAAGGCAGATGTTCACGATAACGAAGTTTTTCCACCTGTTCCGCAGCCCCTCCAGATCGATGAGGCTCATCAGAACGAAAGCGCCGAAGCCGATCAGGATGGCCGCGCCCTGCACATACAGATTTTTCGTCGAGCCGTCATCCTTGATCGAGACCGGGTTGAGCGTGGCGGAGTAGATGAGCGCCATGCCGTAGCCTGAGCAGATAAAGGCGATGACCGCCAGATACAGATCGGTGTTTTTCAGATAATGCGCCACCGATTTGAAAAGGTCCATGCAGACCCTCCTTTTCCGTGTTCTTGTCATTCCATACGGAAATTATAATATCAGATTATATCATACCACAATGCCGCACATTTTTCGAGATTGAATTTCGTCAAATTTTTCGCGTCCCTCACTGGAAAACTGTGCAGAACATTGTTATAATGGTTTTAACATTTAAGTGTGTGCGGCCGGGCGACATCCGTTCGCCGCGCCCCAGTTATCAGGAGGAATGTTATGTTATCCGACATCGAAATCGCACAGGGCTGCCAGATGCGCCCGATCACCGAGGTAGCAGCGGCGGCCGGTCTGGACGCCGAGGATCTTGAGCTGTACGGCAGGTACAAGGCCAAGCTGTCCGCAGACGTATGGAAAAAGACCGCAGACAAGCCGGACGGCAAGCTCGTTCTCGTCACCGCCATCAACCCGACTCCTGCCGGCGAGGGCAAGACCACCACGACCGTCGGTCTGGGCGAGGCGCTCGCAAAAATGGGCAGAAAGGCCATGATCGCGCTGCGCGAGCCGTCTCTCGGCCCGGTATTCGGCATCAAGGGCGGCGCGGCAGGCGGCGGCTACGCGCAGGTCGTTCCGATGGAGGACATCAATCTGCACTTCACCGGCGATATGCACGCGATCACCGCGGCGAACAACCTGCTCTGCGCCATGCTCGACAACCACATGCAGCAGGGCAATGTGCTCGGCATCGATCCGCGCCGCATCGTTTTCACCCGTGTCATGGATATGAACGACCGCGCGCTGCGCAACATCACGATCGGTCTCGGCGGCAAGGTAAACGGCGTGCCGCGCGAGGATCACTTCATGATCACGGTCGCGTCCGAGGTCATGGCCATCCTGTGTCTGGCGAAGGATCTCGACGACCTCAAGAAGCGCTTCGGCGACATTCTCGTCGCGTACACCTTTGCCGGCAAGCCGGTCTATGCGCGCGACCTGCACGCTGAGGGCGCGATGACCGCGCTCATGCGCGACGCCATCAAGCCGAACCTCGTTCAGACGCTCGAGGGCACCCCGGCGCTCATGCACGGCGGCCCGTTCGCGAACATCGCACACGGCTGCAACAGCATTCAGGCGACCCGTCTCGCCATGAAGCTCGCTGATATCGCCATCACCGAGGCCGGCTTCGGCGCGGACCTCGGCGCAGAGAAGTTCATGGACATCAAGTGCCGCAAGGCCGGCATCTCTCCGGACTGCATCGTGCTCGTCGCGACCGTCCGCGCACTCAAGTACAACGGCGGCGTACCCAAGACCGAGCTGAACGCGCCCAACATGGACGTGCTCGAGCGCGGCATCTGCAACCTCGACGCACATCTGGACAACATGAAGAAGTTCGGCGTGCCGGTCGTTGTCGCCATCAACGCCTTCCCGACCGATACCGCCGAGGAGATGGAGTTCATCCGCAAGCACTGCGCAGAGCGCGGCGTCCGCGTTGCCCTGTCCGAGGTATTCGCCAAGGGCGGCGAAGGCGGCGAGGAGCTTGCGCGCGAGGTACTGACCGTGCTCGACGAGGGCAAGGCAGACTTCCATATGCTGTATGAGGACGAGCTTCCGCTCGAGGAGAAGATCCGCAAGATCGCGAAGGAGATCTATGGCGCAGACGGCGTGACCTTCGCTCCCGCGGCGCACAAAGAGCTCATGAACATCACCGACATGGGCTACGGCAGTCTGCCGGTCTGCATCGCAAAGACGCAGTATTCGCTGTCCGACGATGCTTCGCTGCTCGGCCGTCCGAGCCAGTTCGTTGTAAGCGTCCGCTCGGCGCGTCTGGCAGCCGGCGCAGGCTTTGTTGTCGTAGAGACCGGCGCGGTCATGACCATGCCGGGTCTGCCGAAGGTTCCGGCGGCAGAAAAGATCGACGTGGACAATGCCGGTGTCATCACCGGCCTCTTCTAAGGGGGACGCCATCGTGCTTTCTAAGGGGGACGCTGTCCCCCTTAGATACGCTCCCGGTTCCGGAGAAACCGGGAGCGATAACCCCCTCTCGTCCGCACGGCGGACGAGGCCGCGCCGCCGCAAGGTGAATTGCCCCTTCGGGGCAAGAGAAGGTGCCCTGGGGCACGTCGCGGGCAGAGGTGTAAAAGTCCGGCAAAGCTGGACTTTTACAGAGAATTTTATGCGGCGCACTGCGGTGCGCCTGTCCTGCCTGTTTTGCCGAAGGCAAAATGCGGCAGGAGACTGCGCCCTTCGGGCGCGAAAGGCACGCTTGGCGTGCCTTTCCTTTTCTCCCAGAGGGAGAAAGTTTCCGCATGGAAACTTTCGGGCGACTCGTGTTCTGCGGAGTCAAAACACAGGTTGTCGGAAAAACGATAGTTTTTTGACAAAATGAAAGGCTTCTTGCTATTTTCATGTCCGCATGATATGATAGTATTGAAATGATACAAAGAAAAGGTGTTTCCATGGAATATATCACCCATTCGCCCGAGGAGACAGAGGCGCTCGGCGCGAAATTCGCTCTCAGCCTGCACCCCGGCGATGTCGTGGCGTTCTCCGGCGACCTCGGCGCAGGAAAAACCGCCTTCACGCGCGGCGTGCTGCGCGGTCTCGGCTATACGGGCCGCGTCACCAGCCCGACGTTCGCCATCGCGAACGAATACCACACAGACCGTGCAGATGTGGCGCATTTCGATCTCTACCGCATCCTCGACAGCGAGGCACTGTTCGAGATCGGCTTTGATGAATACCTTGACGGCTCGAAGATCGTGCTGATCGAATGGAGCGAAAATGCTGCCGATATCCTGCCGGGCAGCTACAAAACCGTGCATATTCAGTACGGAAATTCCGAAAATGACCGAGTGGTCACGATTGGCGAGGTGAAGGAACAATGAAAATTCTCGCTCTGGAGTCCTCTGCGGTGAGCGCTTCGGTCGCTCTGACTGAGGACGACAAGCTCATCGCACAGTCCTTTCAGAACTGCGGTCTGACGCACTCGCGCACCCTGCTGCCGATGGCGGAGGCGCTGCTCGCAAACTGCGGCGTTTCGCTCTCCGAGGTCGATGCTTTCGCGGTCGCACACGGCCCGGGCTCGTTTACCGGCGTGCGCATCGGCGTTGCGACAGTCAAGGGTCTCGCGCTCGGCACAGACAGGCCGTGCGTCGGCGTATCGACGCTCGAGGCCATGGCCTGGGGCGCGCGCTCTCTCGGCGGCAGCCTGTGCTGCGTCATGGACGCCCGCGCCGGTCAGGTATACAATGCGCTCTTCGAGGTCGACGGCCTAATGCCGCGCCGTCTGTGCGATGACCGCGCGCTCAAAATGACCGAGCTTTCCGAAGAAATCGGCGAAGCTCCGTATTTTCTGGTTGGAGACGGCGCGAACTTGTGTTATAATACCATTAAAGACAGCTGTACCGGTCTGCGTCTTGCGCCGCCCGAGCTGCGCTACGCCACCGGCTTCGGTGTCGCGGCCGCCGCTCTGCCGCTCATTCGTGAGGGCAGAACCTGCACCCCGCAGGAGCTCGACGCCTTCTATCTGCGCCGTCCGCAGGCCGAACGCGAACGCATGAAGCGTCTCGCGGAGAACAAATAACAAATTCAGACTTCAATAAAAGGAGACTACGATTATGGCAACCGTACATGAAATGGACCACCCGCTGATCAAGCACAAGCTGAGCCTGATGCGCGACAAGACCACCGGCGTCAAGGAATTCCGCGAGGCCGCTTCCGAGATCGCCATGCTGATGTGCTACGAGGCGACCCGTGATCTGCCGCTCAAGGAGATCACCATCGAGACCCCGGTTTCCGAGGCTCGCGTACAGGTCATCTCCGGCAAGAAGATCGCTCTCGTTCCGATCCTGCGCGCAGGTCTCGGCATGGTAGAGGGTATTCTGGAGATGATCCCGGCAGCCAAGGTCGGCCACATCGGCCTGTATCGCAACCCGGAGACCCTCCAGCCGATCGAGTATTACTGCAAGCTGCCGAGTGACATCGAGGACCGCGACGTTCTGCTGCTCGACCCGATGCTGGCGACCGGCGGCTCCGCTATCGCTGCGATCGACGGCCTCAAGCGCCGCGGCGTCAAGCACATCAAGCTGATGAACCTCATCGGTGCGCCGGAAGGTGTTGCTGCGGTTCAGAAGGCTCATCCGGACGTTGAGATCTTCGTCGGCGCGATCGACGAAAAGCTGAACGATCACGGCTACATCGTTCCGGGTCTGGGCGATGCCGGCGACCGTATCTTCGGCACCAAGTAAAATTACAGGCATTCAGCGGTGCGGCAGGAAAGCCGCACCGTTTTGTCTCTGCATACGGAGTAGATATGGAGAAGATTGAATTACTCGAGGTTCAGTCGCAGCGTCTGTACTTCCGTCGCCTGCGCGCGACCGATCTCGAGCTTGCCTCCTGCGTTCTTCAGAACGCGGAGACCATGGCGGCATGGGACCGGCCGTATGACCGCAGTGATACGCTAGATTTTATCGCGGATATGCTGCGCCGCTACCGCACGGACGGCATCGGCTATGTCGCAGCCTTCGAAAAGCAGACGGACGAGCTGGTGGCGCTCTGCGGCCTGCTCGCGGAGCAGCTTGACGGCCGTCCGGCCGTCAGTCTCGGCTGCATCGTGCGCAGCGAAAAGCGCTTTCACGGTTTCGGCAGAGAATGCCTGTCCGCCATGCTCAGCTGTGCGTTCGCGCGGCTCGAGCTTGACCGCGTCGTTTCCTTCATCCGGCTCGACAACGTCGGTGCGCTCCAGACCGCTGCCGCGTTCGGCATGAAGCCGATCGGCCGCTGCGAGCGCGTCCATGCCGGTCAGGCCGTCCCTCACGCCGTTCTCGAGATGCGCAATCCGCTCGCCGCACCGGGCGGCATAAACTGAATACTGCACAAAAAAGCTGTCCTTCCGGAGATTTCCTCTCGGAAAGACAGCTTTTTTCGTCAATTCAGTGCTTATGTGAAACATCAGCTTCGTGACAGCTTATCTGTACTGCTCCGCCCAGACCGGCGCGCCCGCCTCGAGCGACTTCGGCACATCGAGCACGCGCTGATTGGCGCTGCCGCGGAAGCGAAGGTCGATGTTCTTCTGCTCCATGAGGAAGCGGCCGTCCACGAGCAGATCCAGCTCGCCGAGCAGCTTTTTAACATAGGGGTCGGAAAGCTGCATCAGCTCCTCAAAGGTGTAACCCGAGTAGGCCATGAGGTGCTTTCCCCTGCTCTTCAGCTCGACCGCCAGACGGTACAGCGGCTCCGCCTTGCAGAACGGCTCGCCGCCCGAAAAGGTCACGCCCTTTACGAACGGATTTTTGCACATATCCTTCAGCAGCGTGTCGAGCGCGATGTCCTGTCCGCCGTCAAAGTCGTGCGTCTGCGGATTGTGGCAGCCGGGACAACCGTGCGGACAGCCCTGCACGAACAGCGTATAGCGGAAGCCGGGGCCGTCTACAATAGACTCCCCGACCGTTCCCGCGATGCGAATGGTGCCTTCCATTTACGCAGTATGCTCCTTCTCCATCGGGCAGCAGGTGGTGACCGAGTGCTTGACGCGGTCGTGCTCCTCCGCGCGCTTGCCATTGTTGAAGCGGTCGAGCGTGCCGACGAGATAGCCCGTGATGCGGCGGATGCGCTCGAAGCCGACACCCTCACCGATAAGCTGCTCCTGCATAACCTGATTGTTCTCCATGACAGACATCCTTTCTATTCCGGGGACAGCGGACTTGCACCGCCGCTGCCGATTATTTTCTCACGATTTTCAGAGTATTTGGCTGACGGTCAGCTTCCTCGTTCGGGTCGCCGTGATAGCCGATCGTCGTGCTGTTGTAATTCTTGTAGAGGCCGAGCTTCTGCAGCTTGGACAGCGGCACGCCCTCGCCCTCGCGGCGTCCGCAGCGCGGACATACCTCGCCGATGATGCCGGTATAGCCGCAGACCGGGTCGCGGTCGATCGGATGGTTGATCGCGCCGTAGCCGATGCCGGCTTCCTTCATCGCGCGCACGACCGCCTCGAACGCCTCCAGGTTCTGCGTCGGGTCGCCGTCCAGCTCGATATAGCTGATGTGGCCGCCGTTGGTCAGTTCGTGGTACGGTGCTTCGCGGGCAATCTTTTCGAACGCCGAAATCGGGAAGTAAACCGGTACGTGGAACGAGTTGGTGTAGTAGTCGCGGTCGGTAACGCCCGGGATGGTGCCGTACTTCTCGCGGTCGATCCGGACGAAGCGGCCGGACAGGCCCTCTGCCGGGGTCGCGATCAGCGAGAAATTCAGATGGTACTTCTCGCTCGCCTCATCCATGCGCTTGCGCATATGACCGACGATTTCGAGGCCGAGGTTCTGCGCCTCGTCGCTCTCGCCGTGATGCTTACCGATGAGCGCCTTGAGACATTCCGCAAGGCCGATGAAGCCGAGCGTCAGCGTACCGTGCTTCAGCACCTCGCCTACCTCATCGTCCGGGCCGAGCTTTTCCGAGTCCATCCAGACGCCCTCGCCCATGAGGAACGGGTAGTTGCGCACGCGCTTGGCGCACTGAATGCGGAATCGGTCGAGCAGCTGGTCGATGACAAGGTCGATCTTGCGGTCAAGATCCTCGAAGAACCAGTCCAGATCGCCGTGACTGCGGATCGCGATGCGCGGCAGGTTGACCGACGTGAACGACAGGTTGCCGCGCCCGTAGGTGATCTCGCGGGACGGGTCAACGATATTGGACATGACGCGTGTGCGGCAGCCCATATAGCCGGCCTCGGTCTCCGGATGACCGGGCTTGTAATATTTCAGATTGAACGGCGCGTCGAGGAACGAGAAGTTCGGGAACATGCGCTTCGCGGAAACGCGGCACGCGAGCTTGAACAGATCATAGTTCGGGTCGCCGTCGTTGTAGTTGACGCCTTCCTTGACCTTAAAGATGTGGATCGGGAAGATCGGCGTCTCGCCGTTGCCGAGGCCGGCCTCGGTCGCGAGCAACAGCTGCTCCATGACCAGACGGCCCTCGGGCGAGGTATCCGTACCGTAGTTGAGCGAGGAGAACGGGATCTGCGCGCCCGCCCGGGAGTGCATGGTGTTCAGATTGTGAACCAGCGCTTCCATCGCCTGATAGGTGCCCTTGCGGGTCTCCTTGTCGGCGTACTTGCGCGCGAATTTCATGCACTTCGCGACCGTCTTTTCGTCCAGACTCTCGGAAAGCGCCTTTGCCATCGCCTCGTCATAGCCGTTGTCGCCGGCGAGGCAGGCCCACTTGCCGGTCTGCTGCTCGACGCGCTCGGTCAGCTCTCTTGCATCCACCTCATTGTTGTCGTCCTCACCGAACACCTCGAGCGCCTTGGCGAGGTTGCTGCGGAACAGCTTGCGGAAGGTCTTGCGCACGCCGGGCGCCATGGAGTAGTCGAAGTTCGGAACCGACTGGCCGCCGTGCTGATCGTTCTGGTTGGACTGGATCGCGATGCACGCCAGAGCCGCGTAGGAGCGGATGTCGTTCGGCTCACGCAGGAAGCCGTGACCGGTCGAAAAGCCGTCGCGGAACAGCTTCAGCAGATCGATCTGGCAGCAGGTGGTGGTCAGCGTGAGAAAATCCAGATCGTGAATGTGGATGTCGCCGTCGCGGTGCGCTGCTGCATGCGCCGAGTCAAGGATGAACATCTCGTAGAATTGCTTTGCGCCCTCCGAGCCGTACTTGAGCATGGTGCCCATCGCGGTATCACCGTCGATGTTGGCGTTCTCGCGCTTGATGTCGTTCTCGATGGAGGACTTGAAGGTCAGATCCTCGTAGACCTTCATCAGGCGGGTGTTCATCTCACGCACGCGGGTGCGCTCGTCGCGGTACAGGATGTATTTCTTCGCGGTGCGGGCGTGGCCGCTCTCGATAAGCACGGTCTCGACCGTGTCCTGAATCTGTTCTACCGTCGGGATTTTCTCGCTGACAGTCTTTTCAAGCTCCTTTTCGACCTGCTCCGCCAGCTCATGCGCCATCTCGTAATCCTGGCCGCCGACCGACTGCGCCGCGCCAAAGATCGCGTTCGCGATTTTATCCAGCTCAAACGGGGCTGTTCGGCCGTCTCGCTTGATAATCTGCTCTATCATAACCAAAAATCCCTCTCTCATACAAAAACTGCCTTGCGGCGATTACTAAATTTCGTGGTGTTGCCCCGTTTTGTACACCATATATTGTGCTCATTCGGTGCTTGCAAATACTATTGTAAACCGTGAGTCCGCGTCTGTCAAGGGGCGAAAAAATCTTTGGTACTTTTGTAAGAAAAGGATTTTTTTTATTGTACTATCTTCTGAACTTTTATTTTTTTCTTTGGGGATAACCTGTGAAGGGAAAGGGGGACGCTGTGCACAAGGCTGTGGAAAAGCGAAAGGGAGAGGCATTTCTGCCCCTCCCCCGGGTGTTTCTTCTTCAGTCGGCGAGGCCGATCGCGTCGGAGACCGGCATGGACAGGATCAGTCCGTGACTGCGCGTCCGGGTTCCCACCGCTCGCATCAGCTCGGTCATGATCTGCTTCTTTTCAGCACTTTTAACAACAAGGAAAACAATTTCCTTTTCCGCCTGTATCTCGATGCCGAAAAAGCGCTTGACCTCGTTTTCCGCGATGCCGCGCGCCGAAATCACCGTACCGCCGCGTGCGCCGGCCTTGCGTGCTGCATCCATCGCGACGTTCGTGTAGCCGCGCTCCATCACGACGGCGACCACATCGAAGCCTGTCTGTTCGCTTTTGTTCATCTGGATCTCCTCCTGTTCGTCCGCCTGCGTCAGCAGGCTGTGCCAGCGGCGTCCAATGCCGCTGACCGGAATGGTGAACGCGATACCGCGTCCCGGGTAGCGCATCTGAAGCTCTTTTCCGAGCCGGTTCAGGATACGCTGCGCCTGTCCGCTCGCCGCGAGGCAGAAAACGACTGCCTTGGCCGTCTCGCCGATGCCGAGCAGGTCGAGCATTTCCGTGCGCGCCGTACCGTGCGCCATGCACACATAGTCGAGCAGCGCGTGCTCCTCGCGGAACAGGCTGAGTATCTTTTCGCCCTTGCCGACGTCAACGACCGCTACGGCGAACGCAAGGCCGCTCTGCGCGGTCATCTGCGGTGTATGCTCCATCATATCAAGTATCCCCCTCCAGCACGATAATGCTGTCCTCATCGTCCGCAGCGAGCGTATCCTGCGGCATATCTTTCTGTTTGAAGCGGTAGAGCAGACCGAGCATCTGTATCGTCAGCAGCGGCGTCATGGCAACCATCGCCACGATGCCGAAGGCATCGGTCAGCACGTTCCCTCCGAGCGCTTCGCAGGCGCCCATCGAGAAGGGCAGCAGGAAGGTCGTTGTCATCGGGCCGGACGCGACGCCGCCCGAGTCGAACGCAATGCCGGTGAATATCTTCGGCACAAAAAACGTCAGCGTGAGCGCGATCAAGTAGCCCGGAATCAAGATGCAGTAAATAGAGATGCCCGTGAGCACGCGCAGCATCGCCAGTCCCACCGAGCACGCCACACCGATCGACAGGCTGAGCATCATCGCGCGCTGCGAGATACCGCCGTTTGTAATCGTTTCGACCTGTCGGTTGAGCACATGCACCGCCGGCTCGGCAGTGACGAGGAAGTAACCGATGAGCATACCGAGCGGAATTAAGATCCAGCTTTTGCCGCTCAATGCAAACTGCTGTCCGAGATAATGACCGGCCGGCATGAATCCGACATTGACGCCGGTCAGAAACAGCGCCAGACCGACAAAGGTATACAGAAAACCGATGCCGATTTTCTGGAGCTGAATCTTGTGAAAGCGCTTAAAAATCAGCTGAAATATCGCACAGAATGCAATGACCGGCAGCAGGGCGGAAACGACCTCGCGTATGTAATCCGGCAGCGCATGAACAAATTCCGCTGCGACCTGGCGAGTGTCCTCGAGCTCCGGAACTGCGATCTGCGTATAGCCAGCGTCGCCGCCCGAATAAAAAATGCCGAGCAGCAGGACCGCAAGCACGGGGCCGATGCTGCACAGTGCGACCAGGCCGAAGCTGTCATCCTGTGCGCCGCTGTCGCCTCGTATCGAGGCGAGACCAACGCCGAGCGCCATGATAAACGGAACCGTGATCGGGCCGGTCGTAACACCGCCCGAATCGAATGCGACCGAAACGAATTCGTTCGGCACAAAGGCGGAAAAGATAAAAACTGCAATATAGAACAGAATAAGCAGAAGAGAAAGCCGTATTTTGAAGATTGTACGCAGCAGTGCGAGCACGAAGAACAGGCCGACACCGACTGCGACCGTCCAGATCAGCATGCTGTTCGGGATGGACGGGACCTGTCCGGCGAGCACCTGAAGATCCGGTTCGGCGATCGTAATCAGAATGCCGATCAGCAGTGTGATCGCGATGACCACAGCAAGATTTTTTGTCTTCGGCAGCTGTGCGCCGATACCCTCGCCCATCGGCGTCATAGAAACATCCGTGCCAAGCGAAAAGAACGCCATGCCGACGATCAGCAGCACGGCACCTGCCAGGAACAGGACAAGCGTGCCGACCGGCATCGGCGTGATCGTCATGCTGAGTACAAGAACGATCAGCGTGATCGGAAGCACGGAAGATAGAGCTTCCTGAACTTTTTCTCGCAGAATTTTGTTCATTCTCAACCTCCATATTTCAGAGATATACCATTATATCTATTATACACAGAGATCAATACAGCGTAAATCATTAGGGCGTTTTCTTAACAAAAACAAAACACCGATCCCAAAGGATCGGTGTTCCGTGTGCGCGTTGAGTTATCTTC
>ERZ838577.2428-NODE-2428-length-20892-cov-16.262514_pt1 | contig 20892 bp, 10 predicted proteins | sample MGYA00519682_ERZ838577 | MGnify/ENA primary metagenome ERZ838577 (study PRJEB31850, sample SAMEA3708838) | human gut metagenome | biome: human gut; feature: human-associated habitat; material: faeces | place: China | collected 2014 ...
CAGCAGAAAATCAAGGAAGCCCTTTATCTGTTCCTGCTGAACAAACGTGAGGAGAATGCCCTTTCACAGGCCATGGCCGATAACAATGCCCGCGTGATAGACGGAGCAGAAGGAAGCAACGCACCGATTTCTCCTAACCGAAACCGTATCCTGTTGCTGGGATTGCTGGTGGGAATCGCTTTGCCGGGAGCGGTTTGTCTGGCTATTCTCTTTATGGATACACGGGTTCACGGACGGAAGGATATAGAAGGAGTTACTTCCGTGCCTTATTTAGGAGAAATTCCATTGGATAAAGAAGCCATGAAAGACCACCGGAAGAAGGTGATGGCAGTGAAAGAGCAGGGTGATGACATTGTGTCGGAAGCCTTTCGTATTTTACGTACCAACATGGCTTTCCTTTCCAAAAAAGACAAGCCTGCGCAGGTAATTACCTTTACTTCGTTCAATATCGGAGCGGGAAAGACCTTTATTGCACGCAACTTGTCCATGAGTTTGGCTTATCTGAAAAAACGGGTAGTCATGGTCGATTTGGATATTCGTAAGGGAACATTAAGCCGTCATTTCGGGCATTATCATGTAGGTGTTACCAATTATCTGTCGGACAATACGGTAAAGGTGGATAATATCATACAGCATCAGGAAGGGTTTGACCTGATTCCGGCAGGAATTCTGGCACCCAATCCAGCAGAACTGTTAATGGACAATCGTTTGGATGAACTGATGAATGAACTGCGTGCCCGCTATGATTACATCATTGCCGACAATGTGCCGGTGGGTTTGATTGCCGATGCTACGATTGCAAACCGTATAGCCGACCTGACTATTTTTGTGGTACGTGCAGGCAAGCTCGACCGTCGTCAGTTACCGGATATCGAGAAACTTTATCAGGAAAAGAAACTGAAGAACATGGCACTGGTTCTGAACGGGGCCAATCCGGAACGTCATGGCTATGGTTATAGCTACGGGTATGGTTATGGTTACGGATATGGCTATAAAAATCATTCTAAATAAAAACAATTAAAGATGGAGGTAAAGCAAGAAAAAGAAAAGAAGTAAGAACCTGAAATTATTGTTTAACAAATTAAATTTTTATTACAATGAAAAAAGACAAAGAAAGAGCAAAGTACGAGTCTCCCCAAACGACGGAGACTATCGTGAGTCTGGAAAGTGGTATTTGTGCTGCTTCGGCAGATGTCCAAAACCCCAGCGATAATGCAACAGGACAAATTGAAAAGCATGAGGTAAACTCTGATTTTGGTTTTAATTTTGAGGAGAATGAATGGGACAAATGATATTAATAACAATTAAAAATGAATATGCGTATGAAAACTAAGAAATATTTCATAATATCCGCCCTTGCACTCTTGGCTTGCAGTTGTCAGGATGAGGAGCAAGGGGGTGTACAGCCTACACCTGGGCAGGACGTTCAGTTTGGGGCTTCACTTGAACAAAGTGCAACCCGTACAATTTACGGTGATGAAGCTAACAATGCTTTCCCTATTAATTGGGTTAATGGAGATGAAGTTGTTGTGTTCTCACCCGATTGTGCAAGTAACGGAGGAGTTGGGAAAGCTATTTATAAAGTAAATGTCGGTGAAGAAAATTCTGGAAAGCAGAACTATGCAAATAGTCTGGATAAAACCGGCGAGATAGGTGTACGTTGGGGTAACAATACAACAGGTTCTTTTTATTCCGTTTATCCTGCATCATCTTTATATTCGGAGGTTAGCAGTGACTGTAAGACTTTGACATTGACCATGCCAGCTCAGCAGGATAACACCTTTGAAAGAACAGAGAGTGGTATAAAAGCTTATCCGGATATGAGAGCTTGTTTTATGTATGCTTATACCCAGAATGTATCAAGTGGAGAGACGGTAAATTTGAAATATAAGCCGATTTCCACAGCTGTTCGTTTCAAATTGCAAGGTCCGTTAAATAATGACAATGGTCCTGTAACAATTAACTATGTCAGATTATATGCTCCGACGGGTACCAATATCAACGGAACGTTTGAATTCGCAGATGTTACAGATACCAGTACCGGAATTCCAGAACCCAAAAGAGGGCTTAATTATGTAACGATGAATGTTGCTGATAACGATGGTGCTTATCTGACTTTAAGTGCCGGCGAAAGTGTAGAATTGAATGCTTTTCTTCTGACAGGTCATGATATAACAATAGATGAAAAGTGGTATTTTGAAGTTGCTATCAGTGATGGAACTATATTTCAAAAGCATATTGTAACAGATGGAACTCAAAGTCAAGAAAACATGACCCTTAAGCCAGGTATGATACATCGATTGCCGGATTTGCCTCCATTGACTGCTTCTGGTTCTTGGGATGTTTCCAACTGGATGAGAAATATTCAACGCAATGTGTACCTGTCTGAAATCTCTATTTCTGGTTCTTGGTATTCTCTGGATCAAGATTATCAAAGTGATATCCGCACAGTAGAAGGACAGTATAATATAGGTGTTCGTGCGTTCCATTTTGATACTAGATGGATTGCGCAACGAAGTGGATGGTGGCCAAATTATGACTATACTCCTACTAGTTTAGGTATAGCAGGTACAGCGAGTAATTATGATGCAGATGGAGGCAGATATCTGCAAGAGAATGGAATGACTTTCGAGACGGCTTTAGGGCAAGTAGTCGAAAAAATCAAGAGTGATGAATATATGGTCGTGATGTGTACTTTTGCTCAAGGTAGTGCTCAATATGGTGACTGGAGAAAAGAAATAAGTGATGCTTGTGATAAATATCCTGGCAAAATTGTTGAGGCCAGTTCTTTGAATGAAAATACCGTGGTTGGTGATGTATTGGGTAAAGTCATTGTGATTGTGAACACATACACTGAAGGTGAAGTCGTAAACAGTAAATGTATGTTCTTTAACATGAGTCTTCTCTTGGATGAAAATGAATTCAAGAATTATTCATATTATAAAAAGCCATTGTATTGGTATAACATTACTGAATCTGGTATCACAATGTATGGTACTCATGCACAGGCTACGAACGATTTTGATAGCCAAGGCTCATATGATAGTGATCGTAAAAGTTATGTCCCGACGTTAGATGAACGTAAAACGAAGCTTCAAAATATTCTTACATGGTCTCAGAATAATCATGCTAAGGGCAATGCTGTGCATAACAATTGGATTTATATGGGATTAGGTGGTTATGCAATTCCTAGGAATATTATTGATTCAGATGATTATCATGCAGTATCGACTGATGAACCTGATGGACTTAATGTATGGCTGGCTGCAAAGGTGGAAGAAATGTATGATAATGAATCCTATTATCCTGTCGGAATTGTTCTGATGAATTTTGTTGGTTCTAGTAATACAAGTAAAAACCTAAGTCTGGTACAAAGAATTCTTGAGATGAACAACATGTATCGTAAAGCATACGATCCACGACGTTCACCTGTTGACGGTGCCTTTATTGATGGTAGTGCAGGCACTAATACAGTACAGTCAGCAGCTCCTGGTTATAGTTCAGGAATGAAGGATAATCAGACAGATGCCATAGGCTGGACAAGATGTAGATAACAGCAATTTTATTCTACAGGGCAGATATGAAGTCTGCCCTGTGGAATACTGGTTTTGACTATTATCCTAACAATCATTCAGATAACTCTTGTAATAAGAAATAGATATTTATGCGAAAATCTTACATTGTAGCAGCTATAGTATTGGCGATACAAAGTCTTTTTTCCTGCTCAGATGATGAAGCAGTCTGGAATAGTTCCAGCCACGGTCAAATTGTGGCTAAAATAGAGCAGTCGGTCACTACACGTACTGCTGTAGGTAATGCGGTTGATGGAACAAACGCGGTGGGTATTGTTTGGACTGACGGTGATGAAATTGGGGTGTTCGATGCTTCTGGTACCTCACAGAAACGTTATGCCAAAGTAGGTCAGGGTACAGCAGCTACGGCTTCTTTTGCAGCTTCCGGAACTACGGCTTTTGATGATCCTGTCTATGCCTATTATCCATACGATGAAGCGAACGCGTCAAAAGATGTGCATTCGCTTGTTGGAATCTTGCCTTCCTCTCAGAATATGGATGATGGAACATTGCATGGTGATTACAAGATCGGTTGTGCAACAACTCCAACTGCAGACGACGGTTATGAATTTGTATTCAAACATCTCTTTTCAATGGCACGTATTACCATTGATGCTGCAGATACTCCGTTAAAAGGTGAGAAGTTGAAAAGTCTTACTATGAGCGTTAGCCGTGGAGACGCAGGTGTACCTATCGCTGGTAATTTTACATTCAATGCGGAAGATGCTACTTGGACACAGACCGATGAAGGGACAAGTTCTATCACTTTGACGTGGAATTCAACGTCTCCCAGTCTTGAGCAGGCATTTACCTGCTATATGAGCCTTTTCCCATTTGTTAGATCGGGCGATCTTTTTACTATTACTGTGTTAACAGAAAATTACAAAGCTGAGTTTAAAGCCAACAGTCTGGCCAATTTTTCTCCTGAACAGATTTACAATTTCCCAGTGGTTCTCAACAAGTATGAGACCATCAAAGTGTATGACAAGGAAGGAAATGTCGTACAAGGTAAATTTACTTGTGCCGCACTGAATGTGGACGGACTGCCGAGTCTGATTAATTCTGATGGCCCCGGCTCAAACGGTACAAAGACTATCAGTAACATCATGAATGGTATTGGTTATGATTTTATTGCCGTCAGCGAGGATTTTGAATATCACGATGAGCTGGCCAATGGCATGACCAATTACAACATGGGTACATATAGAGGGTCGGTTTCTAATCCATTCGGAAAAAATAACACGGACGGACTCTGCTTCTTCTGGAAGAAAGACGGCATCACTGCCACAGGCGAAACTATGGTTGAGTTTGACGAGGCATACGGTGGACTTGACGGAGGTGCCAATACCTTGATAGCAAAAGGTTTCCGCCATTACGTGGTGACCGTAGCCGAAGGTGTGACTGTGGATGTCTATATCACTCACATGAATACGTTTGGTGATGGTGGCAATACGGAAGATGATCCTTGGGTTCATGCCCAGCTTTCGCAGTTGCGTCAGTTACGCGACTATGTGGTGGCTAAGGCAAAAGAAAATAAACGCCCGGCAATCATTATGGGTGACACCAACATGCGCTATACCCGTCACCAGATTGTGGACAACCTGATAACACCGGTTACAAGTGAGGGCTTGCAGATTGCCGATCCTTGGATAGAAATCCAACGTGGCGGTGTGTATCCCACTTGGAATACTACTTCATTGATGATACGTTCAAAATTTGGAGGAGGTAATACTGATATCCTATGTGCCGACGACCAGCGTGGTGAAGTGGTGGACAAAATGTGGTACATTAATGTGCCGGATGCCGCCATACAGCTGAAAGCCATCAGTTACATGAATGAGGTGGAACACTTCGCAAAAGGCTCTGAAACAGTATCATATAGTGGAGTGACAGTAGAAGATGCTAACGGTAATATTCTGTCTAATCAGGATGTAAGCTACACCAAAGTAAATGGCTATGCAGACCATTTCCCGGTAGTGGTAAGTTTTGAATATACTTATGGGAACTGATTAGTGTAAATGCGGAATAAACTAAAAAACACTTTAATCAAATCATAAAGTTATGATGAAAAAAACAATCTTTGCAGCCTTAGCTTTGGCGGCTGCAGGTCCTGCTCTGGCTCAGTCGGAGCAGACCATACAAAACGGTGATTTTACAGAAACCGTGGAGTACAGTAATGACAAGTACAAAGTGGAAACCAATCACTTCTGGGATAACTGGTTCCTCAGTGTGGGGGCCGGACCGCAGGTGATGTTTGGCGACCACGACAAGCAGATAGGTTTTGGCAAACGTATCTCGCCTGCACTCGACATTGCTGTAGGTAAATGGTTTACTCCAGGAATCGGAGTTCGTTTGATGTACAACGGCCTTTCTCTGAAAGGTGCAACCCGCTGGGGAGAAGCTCACTCTACTGGCGAACAAGTGCCTGGCTGGGGAAGTGGTATGAATTATTCGAAGTTCAAATATTACAACTTGCGTGCCGATGTATTGTTCAATCTGTCTAACCTGTTCTGCGGTTACAAGGAAAACCGTATCTGGAACAGCAGCTTCTATGGTGGTGTGGGCTACATGCGCACATGGGAAGCTCCTACCGCTGGTGATGTAACGATGAGTGCAGGTTGGTTGAACTCCTTCCGTTTGTGTGACGCGTTCGATGCTTTCATCGATTTACGTGCTTCCATGGTGGACGATGCCATTGACGGAGAAATTGGTGGAGCTAAGTTTGACGGTCTGCTGAGTGCTTCTGTCGGTTTGACTTACAAGTTCAAACGTCGCGGATGGGACAAGAGCAAGACTGTGGTTCGTACCAATGTGGGCGAAATCAATGCTTTGCGTGACCAGTTGAACCGTGCAAACGATGAAAACGCACGCTTGCGGAATGCCATCGACGAAAGCAACCGTAATCCGAAACAGGAAGTGAAGAAGACAGCTGCTTCTAATCTGGTAATCTTCCGCATCGGAAGAGCTGACCTGTCGAAGGAAGCTCGTGCGAACCTGGGTCTGTTGGCTGAGGCTATCAAGGCTTCTGATCCGAATGCAGTGTACACCATTACAGGTTACGCAGATGCCGGAACAGGTAGCAAGAAGACGAATGAACGTCTGAGCAAGAAACGTGCGGAAGCAGTTTATGACTGTCTGGTAAATGAATACGGTGTATCAGAATCACAGCTCAAGATAGACTATAAGGGTGGTGTAGACAATATGTTCTATGACGATCCTCGTCTGAGCCGTGCCGTAATTACACGCGCTAACTAATTTTTATGTATCCCCTTTCCGGTGTGGTAGAGCCTGGAAAGGGGATTTTTTGTGTTGATTGCTATAGAATGGGGGCTGATAAATTACTGCTTAACAATGAGGCTTTTTTTATAGAAGTAAGCCAGATGCTTCAGAGCGGGAATTCGGTAACGCTGCGGGCAAAAGGAAACAGTATGTTACCGTTTATTATGGAGGAGCGTGACACTGTGGTGCTGCAAAAGGTGGAAGCGTTTGCCGTGGGAAGTGTGGTGCTGGCTTGTTTGCCGGGCAATCGTTATGTGTTGCATCGGGTGTATAGAATAAAGGGAGAACATATCATGTTGATGGGGGACGGAAACCTCCATGCCACGGAATGCTGCCGCAGGGAAGACGTGGCAGGGGTAGTGGTGAAGATTATACGCGACGGCCGTGTGATAGACATCACTTCTTCTTCGCAACTGTTTATGGCGGCACTTTGGCGTAAGCTGCTTCCTGTACGCCGTTACCTGTTATTTGTGTGCAGATGGTGGATGCGAAGGGACAGGAGAATGAAAAAAAGATAGTATTTTTGTCTGTATGAGGATAGGAAAGTGTATAAAGTGGCTTTGGAATATTTCCTGTGGCTTCCGGATACCGATAATGGTGTATGCTTTGACCGGGATGTTGCAGGTGGGGGCTTCTTTGTTTTTTGTGTTTGTCTGTAAGCACTTGATAGATATTGCCACAGGTGTGTCGGGAGATAATCTTGCCATATATATCGGATGGATGGTGGGTTGTCTGGTACTGCAGCTGGTATTGTCTGCTGCCCGTAGCTGTCTGACCAGTCGCATGGAGATTGCGTTACGGAATGAATTGCACCGCAAGCTTTTTGTGCATTTGATGGAGAGCTGCTGGTCGGGAAGGGAGCAGCTGCATACCGGAGATATGCTGAATCGTCTGGAGGAGGATGTGCAGACCATAACCGATGCATTGTGCCGGATGCTGCCTGCGGTGTTTATCACGTGTTTCCAGTTGCTGGGTGCTTTGTATTTCCTTTCTTATCTGGATATGCGTCTGACCATTGTGCTGGTTTTTATCATGCCTGTCGCATTGTTGTTCAGTAAAGGATATATACGAAAAATGCGCCGTCTGTCGCGCGAGATACGTACGACGGACAGTGAGATACAAAGTCATTTGCAGGAGAATTTGCAGCATCGTATCCTGCTTCGTACCTTGGAATATACCAGCCAGTCTGTACATAAGCTGGATGCAGTGCAGTCTGTACTGCAGGATAAGGTAAAGCAGCGTACTGATTTTTCGGTGTTTTCCCGCTCGATGGTGCAGGTCGGTTTCATGACTGGCTATGCCGTTGCCTTTTTATGGGGCGTATTCGGTTTGCGTGAGGGTACGGTAACATTCGGAATGATGGCGGCATTCTTGCAGCTGGTATCGCAGATACAGCGTCCGATGGTAGACTTGAGCCGGCAGATTCCGGCTGTTATCCGGGTACTTACTTCGGCGGAACGTTTGATAGAACTGACTGACTTGCCTTTGGAGGAACGGGGAGAGTCAGTTCGTTTGGAGGGAAACCTGGGTATCCGTATGCACGGAGTGAGCTATACTTATCCGGAGGGGAGCAAGGCTGTGCTGTCTGATTTTACGTATGATTTCAAGCCGGGTAGTCTGACGGCTATTGTGGGAGAAACAGGAGTCGGGAAAAGTACGCTAATCAGGTTGATTCTGGCTTTGTTGCGCCCTGATAGAGGAGATATTGTATTTTATAACGGGCAGCAGGAGGTGGTAGCTTCACCGCTTACACGTTGCAATCTTTCCTACGTGCCTCAAGGGAATACGCTGGTAAGCGGTACCATCCGGGATAATTTGCGGATGGGAAATCCTCATGCCACGGAGGAGGAGCTGAAAGAGGCACTTTGTCTGGCTGTGGCAGATTTTGTATTTGATTTGCCGGAAGGGATGGATACGTTATGCGGAGAGCGTGGCTCGGGGCTTAGTGAAGGGCAGGCGCAGCGTATTGCCATTGCACGGGGCTTGCTACGTCCGGGAAGTATCTTGCTGTTGGATGAGCCGACTTCTTCATTGGATAGCGAGACGGAAAAGCTGCTTCTGGCACGTCTGTCGGACCAGTTGCACGGTAAAACACTTCTTCTGATCAGCCATCGGGAAACGATTGCACAGCTTTGTACTTCTGTGGTCTGGATGAAAAAGCAGGAATAATTCTTATCAAGAATAAAGGCACTAAATGAAACGCCCTTATTTTCAGTTGCGCACTGGAGATAAGGGCGTTTGTTTTTAGGGACTATTGGCTGATGGTTTTGCTTATAGTTTCACTACCAGCTTCTTACCTGAATAAGCTACTTTCTTGTCGGCTTTAACCATGATGGTTTCTGCTGACTGCTTGCCAGGCTGCATCAGCGTGATGCGGAAGTTGCGGCGTTTCAGCATCTTCGGGAATTCACCATTGCGGTCGCTGATGGTCAGTGTGCGTGAGGCGTCGTCCCAGTTGAACTTGATGGTGGAGAACATACCCTTTTCGTAGTTATAGTTATCAAACTCGTCTTCGTAGAGCACGAATTCGCCATTGGCTCCCGGGTAAACACAGATGTCCAGGTTATCCCATTTCTTTTCAGTAGCGTACTGTACTTTCGGACCAAGCGGAAGGATACTTCCTGCTTTGATGTAAAGTGGCAGGATGTCAACCGGACATTCGCGCTGGATTTCCTGACCGCCTGCTACGGTTTCGTTAGTCCAGAAATCAATCCATTGAGTACCTTTAGGCAGGTAGACTTTTACCGGAGCAGAAGCTTTCGCTACGTCGGGCACGGTAGTAACTCCCTTGTTGCCTTCTATTTTCTTGGTGTAAAGCGGTTCTGTTACCGGGCATACCAGAATGTTTTTACCGAACATGTATTCATCGTCCAGCAGGATAGCCTTACGGTCGTTGGCAAAGTCCATTACCAACGGACGCATCATGGTACCGTCTTCCTGTACTACGGCTCCATCTAAACTATATATATAAGGTAAGAGACGGTAGCGAAGTTCGATAATACGTTTCTGTGCATCATAAGCCCAGTCACCTTCCTTACCGAAGAGGTCAATTTCATTCATCATCGGTGAAGAACAGTGGTTACGCATCAATGGCATGAAGCATCCCCACTGGAACCAGCGTACATGCAGTTCCTGATAAGCTACGTTAGTGCAGTCATTGTTGTATTCCCATCCGAAGAAACCTCCTAAGTCCGTGTTCCAGAACGGGATACCGCAAAGCGTGTAGTTCAGTCCGGCCGGAATCTGCTGACGGAGTACATCCCAGCTTGATACCACGTCGCCGCTCCAGCTCAGGGCACCGTAGTGCTGCTGACCCAGATAACCGGAACGTGTCATCTGGAACACACGTTTATCGTCCGATACGGCACGCTGGTGTTCATAGATACCTCGGTTATGGTCCAGCGGGAACGCATTGTGTACGGAGCGGAAAGAACCATCGGCTGTCATCAGGTCGAAGTCGCTTTCTTTCGGGTTCAGATGGTCGGGTTCTGTTGAGTCGGTCCACCAGGCATCGATGTTCATTTTATGCAGGTGGCTGAGGTAACGCCAGTACAGGTCGCGGGCATCTTTGTTGAACGGGTCGTAAGGATGTGCACCTGATTTCGGAGGCCATGTTTCAAATTTCAGCAAGGCTCCCATCTTGTCCAGTTCCTTGAACTGGTCGGTCCATGGTCCGAAGCTGGCCCATACGGAAATCATCAGGTGCGCATTGTTCTTATGTACGTATTCCACCATTTCTTCCGGGCTTTTGAAACGGGGTTTCGGATAGCGTGCATTCTTGTCTTCTCCATTCGGAAGGTAGCGAAGTGCTTCTTTGTCATCCATCTTGTTGATGTAGCGTGGATTCACGAATTTCATGGCATTCCAGTTGGAATCACATCCCCAGTACTGCCAGTCCTGTACGATACCATCCAGCGGAATCTGAAGTTTGCGGTATTTGTCGAGTACGCCGCACAGTTCGTCCGGACTCTTGTAGCGTTCGCGGCACTGCCAGTAGCCCATGGTCCAGAGCGGGAACATGGTAGCCTTTCCGGTCAGGTCACGGATGCAGGCGATTACGCCATCCTGTGTGCCGTCTTCGTATAAGAAATAATAATCGGAGCAAAGTCCTACCTGTGAAGAGAAGGAAGTTGCATACGGCGTATCGCTGAAGTCAGAGATACCTGGATTATCCCAGTACACGCCATATCCTTTTTCAGATGTGAAATAGGGGATACAGATATTGGTATTGCCGTTTGACAGGTGAATTTGCTGGTTGCGGTGGTTCATGGCTCCGCTCTGGCGTTGTCCTAATCCGTAGATAGCTTCTTCCGGTTCAAGGCTGAATGCCTGGCTGACGGTAAATGCGTCACGGTTTACGTCCTTGCGCGGAATGAAATTGGTACCTTCCGCTTTTTCCTTTAACAGTGTTTCCCCTTTCAGGTCGGTATAAGTCACCTTTCCGGTAGCTACGTCGAGTGTCACTGTCATTTTTCCGGAGGTCATGCATACCGTGTTTCCATTCTGTTTGTAGGAGATTTCTACCTTTTCCGGAGTCTTGATGACCGGATAACTTTTCTTTTCGGGCATTTCAGCCGAAGGATACTTTACGATGCGCACAATAGAAGGAGAGTAGAAAATCACTTCCCCGTTCAATGTGGGCTGTGCAGTCTGGAACTTTCCTCCCTGAGCGGTTTTTTCAAAAGTCTGACCGAAGGAAGACAAACAAGTGGCCAGTACAGCAAGAAATAAAATCTCTTTTTTCATGTTGAACAAGTTTGTTTTTCGTTAAATCTGAATACAAAGGTTGATGGTTCAAATGTAAAGAGATTCTTTGTAGAGCAGGATAACAGAATGCGCCAAAGAACGGTATGAAATGCTTCAGAGAGGGGGCTGATTCATTTTTACCCCTCTTTTGATTCAGATGTATCCCCTTTTTCCTGCTGTTTCTGAAACTCGCTGGGGGTCATTCCGTACTCTTCCTTGAAGCAGGAAGTAAAATATTTCCGGTTGTAATAGCCTAATGCCAGGGCCACTTCGTTCACGGTGGTATGAGGATCTTTTAACATGCGGCAGGCATGTTGCATCTTCACGCGACGGATGTACTCTAATGGAGTAAGCCCCGTAATGGCCTTGAGCTTGCGGGTCAATGTGGAGCGTGACATGTTGACTTTTTCTGCCAGATGCTGCACGTCGAATTCAGCTTCACTCAAATTATCTTCTACCGCTTTCAGGATATTTCCTAACAGAATCTCATCCAGTTTGGCAAATTCCATTTCTGAAATACGGACTTCAGTTTGCGGAACAGGCTTTTCATCCAGGTAGGAACGCATTTTCATCAATTCCGCGCTGTCGGCATACAGTTCTTCATTTTTCAGCTTCATCCGGCGGAGGTAGAAACGAAGTCCGACAAAGATTCCGGCTATCACTACCAATATATAGAAGGCGATGGCCCACCCCGTCTGGTAGAAGGCAGGCAGACGCTCAATGTGAAGTCGCGTGACTTTCTCACTCCATATTCCATACCCGTCGGTCGCTTTCACCTCGAATACGTAGTTTCCGTGAGGCAGGTGCTTGTAGCTGACGGTATGTTGTCCTACGGTGGTGTAGTTCCATTCTTTATCCAGTCCGGCCAGGCGATAAGCATAACGTATTTTGCGGGCATTCAGGTAGTCAAGAGATGAAAAATGAATGTCCAGATCATATTCGTCCGGCTTGAGTGTCAGAGAATTTCCGTTCACTATGGGTTTGCCCATGACGTACAGTCCGGTGATAAACGTCGGAATATCCTTGCTGGGCTGGTCAAGGCGGTCGGATGGAGTTACTGCACAGATGCCCGGAATGCCACCGAAATAAATCCGTCCGTCGTGTCCCTTGCAGATGGCTGTAGGGATGAACCGGCGGAGCAGCATGGAATTGTCGGTGGTAAGGTAGGTGGAAAACGAGTGGTTTTTCGGATTATACTCAATCAGTTTCTGGTTGGTATCTATCCACAGATGGCCGTATACGTCGAACTCCAGCTGGTTGACAATATTTCCGTTCAACTCGCACAGGCGGGTATGATCCGTCAGTTTTTTTGTCTGCACATTTAAGGCATAGACTCCCCCTTCCTGCGTGCCCATCCAGATGAGGCTGTCTTCCTGCACACTCAGGCAGGTGATAGAGAGAGGAGAAAGAATCTTTCGGCATTCTCCCTTGGGAGACAACTGATAAAGCCCTTTATTCAGTGTTCCAATCCATAGATTTCCCCGCTTGTCTTCCTTGATGGCACTTACCAGTCCTAATGTATCGCAGACCGTATGCCATTGGTTGTTGTGCAGAGAAAAAGCAAACAGCCCGTTGTTGGTACCTGCCCAGAGTGTGCCGTTACGGTCCTCGTAAGTCTGGGTAAAATGTCTTTGGGCCTTTTCCGGAAGGCTCAGGGTGCGGAAGTGCTTCATTTGCATACCTTCCCGTCCGAGTTCATAGATAAGGTTGCACCCTTCAGGTATCACCCATACATTTCCTTCCCTCCGGGCTTCGGTCATTTGCTTGATGGAGCCGAGAGAAAGCGTTTTCAGCGTGGAGAAGTCGTGGTAGAGACTGACTGTATGGTTGGACAGGTCGTACAGCCCGAGTCCTGTTCGTTCCTGTGATATCCACATCTTACCTTCTCCTGCATCGCAGAGGGCCATGATGGCCGGTTGAAAGCGTACCCGCTGTGGCAGAGCTGGCAGGGAAAATTCCTCCGGAGCGTTTTCCGTAAAATGGATAATGAAACTTTTTCCGTCAAAAGAGGCTACCCAGAGATTACCGTCTTTGTCCTGGTAAATTTCATTCAGCATGTTTCCATATTCAGCCGGCAGACGAAAATCCGTCTGGCGCAAGCAGCGGCGGGCTTCATCGTAGCGCATGGCTATCAGAGAACTTCTGGTAGTCATCCAGAGAATTCCTTCGCGGTTATCCTGCTCCAGGTATAAGATGTCTCCTTCTGCTTCTCCCATAGGATTTACGGGAAGTGGAGAGTAGGTATAAATGGAATCTTTGGGTGCGGAAGGGTCGAAGAGCAACAGACCGTCGGAACTGGTGCCTACCCAGAAATAATTATGAGTGCGGTCCTGAACGATGCAGGTCAGGTTTCGTCCTGAAGGCGGATTGGCATAACGGGTAAAAGTGTCTGTCTTTTTATCGTAGCGATAGATACCTTCCCTTCCTACGGTAATCAGAATCTGTTTCTGCCGGCTTTCGCAGAAACCGGCCATCCATGAGGATTTTCCTTCATAGTCGTATAGCAGGTAGGTTTTCTGTAATTTCCCCTCAGTGTTGTATCTCAGCAGTTTATGCCCCGTAGCTATCCACATAGCACCGTCGGATGTCTTTCGTATGCTGTAGATAAAACTTGCCTGTAGCCGTTCAGCGTCCAACGGTGTAACCTGTCTGCTGGTTTTGTCCAGCATGTAGGCTCCATGGTCGGTTCCAAACCAGATTCTTCCCCTTTCATCTTCGGCAATGGACTGGATGGTGTTGTCATTCAGCAGTCCCGGGGTATTGATGTCGGAACGGATGACATTAATCTGGTATCCGTCGTCGCAGCAAAGACCGTTCACTGTGCCATACCACATCAGTCCTTCGCTGTCCTGAAAAATGCGGTGTATGGCACTGACCGGAAGCTGGGGCAGGGAAGGCACGGGAGTAATCCGGATATTCGAAGCGGCTTGTATGGTAATCTCTATCAGGCTGAAAATGAGTAAAAAACAATATCTTTTCATGGGCTTTTTCAGGACGCTAAAAAACGCAAGTGCATTTGCTCTAAAACGTAAGTACGTTTTGATTGAAACGCAAGGACGTTTTACCTAAAACACAAGTGCGTTTTAATCCAAACGCTTTGGCGTTTTCCTTTAAACGCAAGTGCGTTTTTTCGGGTTAGTTTTATCCATTGTTCCGGTATTCTAACGGACTCATTCCTACATAACGTTTGAAGTATTTCCCGAAGAACGATACATTGGCAAAATTCAGTGAGTCGGAGATGTTCTGGATGGAAAGCTGGGAAGACTTCAATTGCGATTTGGCATCCATGATGACCATAGACGAAATGATGTCCACACAGGTTTTTCCCGTAATCTGCTTCACGGTAGTGCAAAGATGCGCATGCGTAATTTGTAGCTTTTCAGCATACCAGGCTACGTTTCGTGTCTGGTTGTAATGCTGCATGACCAGTTGGGCAAAGTTGCGGCAAATCAGTTCGCTCTTTGATAGCTGATGCACTTCGTCGGTCTTGTTCCGATAGAGGATGGATATACCTTTATGTATGTCGGCATACAGATTGGTCGCGATTTCCGGTCTGATTTTCTCCGGAAGGAATTCATACATCTTGATAAGCAGCTGCATGTACTCCTCCATCATTTTGGCGCCTTCCGGCTTTAGATTGATAACGGGACGCCCCAGTGTGATGTACATCGTATCCAGAAAAGAATGCGACTGAAGATTGTGTTCCATAAACTGAGAAGAGAATCCTCCGAAGTAGATGTTCAGGTCTCCCTTGATGTCGTTTATCTGAAAGATACTTCCTGGGGTAAGTACGATAAAGTCGTTGGGCTCTACCGTTATCTTGTTGAGATTGACCGAGGCTTCCACTTCTCCGGAAGTACAAAGTACGAAAATCTCGCATTTCAGGCGCACCGGATAGTTTCTGTACAGCCCTAACAGCTCTTTACTGATGCCGGTGCCTACCAGCCATTCTTCGGGCAGATCTATTTTAGGTAATTCTTTTTCCATTTTATTCTGTTTTTTATTTATTGCATGCTTCCACCACTCTTGTTGTCTCCGCCTGCCTTTACGTCATCATTTGTAATGCTACGCTGTGTCTTTTTCACCTGGGTTTTCAATTCGCCGAACCGCCAGCTGATGCTGATGCCGTATCTGCGTGAGGGATAACTGTTTTTTGACCATGAGCGGAACGTGTCTGTCCACACCTCATTGCTATAGGAGTTGTATTTCTGGAAGATATTGCTGGCAAAAAGCGAAATATTCAGCCGTTTGTCTTTCAGGAAAGAACGGTTCAGGTTGACACCGTAATAGTAGAAGGAAGAACCTTTTCCCTGCAAGGATACGTAAGGAGTGCTTCCACCGCCGTAAAGGCTGAGCCGCAGTTCCCAGGGGATGGTCTGCTGTACGTTGGCAAATACGTCGCCGGAGAATCCGCTGTTGTACGAATTCAGCTCCTTACTTTGATAGTCGGAATAGCTTCCGCTGGTGTTGAGTGAGAGACGGGTGGTACTGCCCGGGTTCCAGTTCATCCATAAGGCCAGGCGTGTACGCTGGCTCTTGCCCACATTGCCGTAGGTGTTTTCTTGTACTCCGTTGTTCATGAAAGAGTAGCGTTCGATGCCGTTATTGGTAAACGTATAAGTAAGGTTGGCATTCAGGCTGAACTTGGCACTGAAGGAATTGAAGGTCATGCCAAGGATGTGGGCTTTTTCTGTGTCCAGGTCCGGATTACCGTAGCTGATGGAAGTCGGGTTGCTGGTATCGCGGAAAGGATTCAGGTACCATATTCCCGGACGGTTGATGCGCATGTTGTAGTTGGCACGCAGGGTAGCGCTTGTACCTAACATATAAGACAGATTCAGGGTAGGAACCACGTCATCGAATCCGGCTTTGAAATTGCGTTCGGGTATATAGTCATATTCTACGTCCATGAACGTATGTTCGTAGCGCACACCAGCTTTTGCTCCGAATTTCTTCCATTTCAACTGATAGTCAGCGTATGCTGCCAGGATGTGCTGTCCCTGCTGGTATTTGCTTGAAAGGTCCTGGCTGGCTTCCATCTCGCCTTGGGTGTTTTCCAGAAAATACCGACTGTCACTGTAATTTTCACGGAAAATGTATTTCATACCGGCGTCTATGTAGTGCTTCTCATTCAGCGGATTGACATAATCAATCTGTGCCGTATGCTCTGCCGTATGCGCATCGTTGTCGAAATACTGGTGAAGCAGGTTGAAGGGTACATCTTTCATTTCGTCATAGTCGGTATCGGCTTCATTGTTGTTCGGCGAGTTGTTGAACTTGTAGGACAACGTGAGGTATTCTCCTTTCTTCTTGAAAGAATGCTGGTAGTCGGCATTGATACCGATGTTCCCAAACTGACTGATTGACCGGTTGAGAGTCTGGTAACTGTAGCGTTCTTTCCAGTCATTGTCGCTCATGATGGTACGCGAATCGCCGTGTGTGTCAAATTTCCCTCCAAAAACATTGGCTGAAAAGGTAATCAGGTTCAGGGTGTCTATCTCATAACTTCCTTCAATGTTGCCGAACTGGAAATTCCCTGTACTCTTGGAAGAATCTTGTGTCAGCAGATGGCGGTAGTCGGTAGACGTGAAATCTTCACGCTCGCTATCAGAAAGGCTGCGAGGCTGGTTCTGATGGTTGTATGAGTAGTTTCCGGTGAGGGTAAGCTTTCCTACCTGCACTGTTCCGTAGCCATATCCCGACAGTCCCATGTTATTGACATTGGCTCCGAGCGTAACATTGTATCCCTGCATCTTGGCATCGGTTGTAATGATGTTCAGGATACCTCCGATACCTTCTGCGTCATATTTGGCTCCCGGTTCCGTTATTACTTCGATGGACTTGACGGAGTTGGCTGGCAGGCTGCGGAGCACCTCCTTCGGGTTGTTGCTCATCAGCGTATTGGGCTTTCCGTTTACATGTACCTTGAAATTGCTGGAGCCGTTGACTTGTATGTTGTCCTCTCCATCGACGGTGACGAGCGGTACCTTTCGCAGCATTTCGAGGGTGGTATTGGTTTTGGAGTCAGGATCATCTTCTATGCTGTAAGAAATTTTGTCAATTTCCGCTTTTACAAGGGGTTTCTGGGCTACTACTTCCACGCCTTTCAGCATTTGGGTATCATCGCAGGTATAAAGTGTGCCCAGGTCGGCCACCCGCTGGTTATTGGTGATGGTAAAACGGCGGACTACTGTACGTTTTCCTACCGAAGTGATTTGCAGGGTATAATTTCCGGTTTGTGGTAACTTCTCCTGAAATTTTCCTTTCGCATCGGTCACATTCATTCTGACCGGTTTCTCCGGCGATTTGTCGAGCGTAATGCGTATGGTGGCATAGGGTTCGCTTTCATGTGTCAGTGAGTCGACAAGTATACCTTTCACGGAAAATTGTGCGTGAACATTACAAATGCTTAGAATCAGAAATGTAAAGATGCCTGTAAACTGTGCAAGAATTTTGTGTTTCATAAAAAAGGTGCGTGGTTGCGGTTTTTGGTTTCTTGTTTGTTTCAAGTTGCCCAAAGATAGGGAAAAAATAAACTGCTTCTGTAGGTGGTAATTTAAAAATATGAAAAGGTGTGATAAAAGAAGTAATGGTATATTTTAAAAATAGACCATTGATGGGTTGTAAAAGTGCTACTTTTTAGTTAATTATCAAGGCTATTTGGACAATTTCCTTTTGCTGGCTTTAAAAATCAGCCAAAAATAAAATAAATAGACCTTGTGAGGGTTTGGGAATTGGTGTTACTTTGCACGCGGAAAAATAGTGTTCCGTATAAGTTTAAAGAAACTGATATATTTGATGTTTGCTGCAATGAATCTAAAAAAGAGAGTAATACTCATTTACAGCTTATTATCTTTGATTTTGGTGTCCTGCGCTAAAGAGGATACAGCAAAGAATAATGGAATGGGTACTTTTACAATGAAGCTGAATGCGACTAGTGAAGTGATAGGTCTGAATGAAAAATCGCGCGCAGAAGAAGCTGGTGAAGGTGAAACATTGATTCTGCCCGATGTGAATGATTTCTCGGTTAGCATTTCTTCTTTAGGAGAACAGGTTTGTGGATGGAGTTCTTACAAGGACATGTGCGAAGAGGAGATGCCTGAATTACGTGTAGGTACCTATCAGGTAAAAGCATGGTACGGAGATGTGTCAAAAGAAGGGTTTGAGTTACCTTACTTTGAAGGAAATCAGGAATTTTCTATAAAGAAAAATGAAACGACTCCTGTAGAAGTTACTTGTTATTTGGGCAATGCTCAAGTGAAAGTTAACTATACTGATGAGTTTAAAAGCTATTTTTCTGATTACTCTGTTGTCATTGCGACCTCATTAGGAAATGAGGTGGAGTATGTAAAAGATGAGACTCGGGCTGCTTATTTCTCTCCGGGAGAGTTGATTGCAAAAGTAAAAGTGAAAAAGTCTGGCCAGTCAACAGAGGCGGTTTATCAGGCTAAAGTGTTTACTGCAGAGTCTCGCCATATCTATACGCTGACGTTGGATGTGGATGCGGGTTCGGCTACTATGACGGTTTCTTTTTCTGAGGATGTCGCAGGAGAAGAAGTCCGATTCGACGTGTCGGATACAGCTTTGAATGCACCGGCACCTTATTTTAAAGCTAATGGTTTTACAGATAATAATGTTCTTCTTGAGCCGATTGAAGGTGCAGAACAGAAAGAACAGGTCACAGCTTATGTGAATGCGGTGGCAGGTATTCAGTCTTGCCGTTTGACTACTTCTTCAGATTTTCTTTTAGGAAAAGGATGGCCTCGCGATGTCGATTTGGCTGACTCTGGAGAATATGCCTCAATTTTAACGGAGATGGGATTGGAAACCAAAGGATTGGAGGGTAATCGTGACCAAATGGCTCAGGTGAATTTTACTAAATTGATAAAGAACTTACCTACAGGTGGCAATCATATATTTAAACTGGAGGCTACGGATGTGTATGGCAAGGTTTCAGATACTCCGCTGGTGCTGACTGTGACTCCTCAAGGATGTGAGTTTGCTGTGGCGGCTACTTCAACGGAGGCTCCTTTTTATGGGAATACATGTCAGGTAAATGTATCATTTAAAGATGGAAATCCGGCAAACGTACATTTTCAACTGGCAGAAGGAAAACAGGATTTGGAATTTGTGCGTGCTGAAGAATTACCATCAGAAGAAGGCTTGAAGGTCTATACGGTTTATTTGAAGGCACCTGAAACAGTGAAGTTTATAAATCCGTTTAAAGTTTCTGCATCTTATTTAAGTTATATAAAAGAAACAGGAGAACTTCCTGTGAGTATGGGTATTTTAGTGGATAACCCAGGGGACGTGTGGGCTAAGAAAGCTGTGTTTCATGTATATAATGAAACTGCTTTGGCTGATATAAAACTACAGAAACAGCAGGGCGGTTCCTGGATGGATGTGACAACTGAGGTTAATGGCAGCTATGGCCTGACGGCGAAGGGGCTGGAGTCGGGGTCCTCAGTGAAGTTACGTGCCGTAAAAGGGAAGGAGTATTCTAATTCTGTGGACATCGTGACGGAAGAGGAGTTGCAAATACCTAATTCTGACTTTGAACAGTGGTCAGTGCAAGAAGTATGGTATCAAACAATCTTTATGTCTGGTGGAGAACATATTTATTCATATTATCTGTCTGGTGGTTCTTCGGAGGATAAATGGTGGAGTACTTTTAATGATATGACGACTCAGCAACAGAGTGGCGTCGCTTCTTGGTATTATTGTGCTTATCCTGGCACAATGCCTACTAATGCAAGTGAAATGCATACGGCTACCTGGCATTGGAATAATCATGGAGGAACCTCCCTGTCAACAGGTGCCTATGAGGGAAATGTAGCTGCTGAAATAGCGACTGTGGGATATGGAGCGAACAACTGGTCTGCAATAAGTCATAATACGAAGTACAGACAGGCCGGGTATTTGTATCTTGGTACATTTAACCGGGATACACAGGAAAAGAATATGACCCATACTTTTACTTCTCGTCCTGATGCGATACAGTTCTATTATAAGTTTTATTCTTATAATGGAGAGACAACTAAAGTGTATGCGAAATTGTATGATGTAAACCGGAATCTGATAGGACAGGGAGAACTTAGAATTACGCAATCCATAGATACATACACTCAAGGACGAGTTGGTATCTCTTATGAGCAAAAAGCAAAAGCGTCTTATATTGAACTGGTATTTATGTCGACAGATGCAACTTCACCGGGAACGAAGGATATTCAAGGAAGTAAAGGGGCGTTTAATGCTGGTTACGGTGACTCACGTCATGTAGGTAGTATTCTGACAG
>ERZ838577.2430-NODE-2430-length-20872-cov-3.287698_pt1 | contig 20872 bp, 17 predicted proteins | sample MGYA00519682_ERZ838577 | MGnify/ENA primary metagenome ERZ838577 (study PRJEB31850, sample SAMEA3708838) | human gut metagenome | biome: human gut; feature: human-associated habitat; material: faeces | place: China | collected 2014 ...
ATTGAGAATAAGACTTTTGAAAAAGTGAGTAGTTTAGAATTGAAACAACAACTACTGGATTACTTGAATAATTCGGTAAAAACAAGAACTACTTTTAATAATGCTGAAATGAATTACGATTTAGGTATGCAAGAAATTTTGCGTCCACAAATCCAAACCTTTGGGGAGGAAATGATAGTTGTACGAAGTAAAATGGATGCTAATAATATAATGGCATTTTATAAAGAGAATGGTGTTATTGAAAACTGTCTTATAATTGAATGTGCACAAAATGCTGAAGATGCACTTGAAGAAACTATGTTCACATGTTATGATAGTAACAATATTCCTATTTTTAAAGCAATGGTTAATAAAAGAAATAATACATGTAATGTTCTTGAAATATATGATGGACTTGACGGTCTGACAGCCCGTGGTGGAAATTGGGGGTGCAATGTATCTCTTGGCTTGGCTGGTGCTTTATGGTCAACCGCTTTTGGAATGGTTACGGCTGGTGCGGGATTTGTTGTGGCGGTTGGTTGGTGTGTGTTACAAACTTGGCTATGTAGCTCCCGTGTAGTCTCTCGCCCTCCAACGGAAATACAAATAGATACAATAGAATTTAAGCCGATGGAAAGAGATGATGATAGTATAGCGAGAGACACAATAGGTAAACTATTGCCCCTGCGTTGATAATTATTTAATATGTACAGTAAATGAGAAATAATATCAAATTAGCATTGTTTTATATTTTAATATTAGGTCTGTTCTCCATTCTTTTATGTACAGAAAATAGTATTTGGTTTTCTGCTTCTATTGCAATGATTTGTACATCAACGGGAGTTTGCATAGGACAACTTATTAAGAAAAGAAAACGATTTCATGCTAGTACTGACAAATTATGGGTTCTATCAGGACTGTTTTTATTATCTATCATAATTTCATTATGCATTTATTTCTTTTTTGATAATAACCCCAATAAAGTGACATATATTTTACTGATGAATCTAGTTCTAGCTTTAGGTTCTATATTGTATATCTATATCACTAGAGAAAAAACATAAAATAATTAGTCGTATGAATTGATAATTAGAATATTTCAATTCATACGACTTTTCAAATATAGTATTATGAGAAAACTTATTTTATTTTTCCTATTTGTGTTTTCTGTTACAGTAGGATTTGCACAGAGTTTTTCCGGAGATAAACTGTTTATTTCGGTAGATGGTGGAAAAGGTGTATTGTTCGGTAAGTCAAACTTGTCACCTTTTGGTGTTAATTATCGTGGGGAATATAATGGAGGCTTGACGTGTAATGTGAAGACACTCTATCGAATTGATAAATTTTGGGTTGCCGGATTAAAGTTTAATCTCTCCGGTACTTCTGCCAATTATACACTTGATGATGAAACGAATGTAGCTGACAATGTAGAACTTTGGTATTTAGGACCGCAACTTGGATTCAAAATTCCAATAACCGAAAGAACTTTAATTAGTTGCGTATTGGGAGCCGGATATCTACATTATCGGGATGAAGGTCGAAGTAATAGTGAATTTAAATGTACTTCCGGTGCATTGGCCGGGAATATGGACTTTCTGGTAGAATATAAATTGACAGACCACCTTGCGGTAAACGGAGGCTTTTCTGTTTTAAGTGGAGACTTTAAGAAGATTGAAATGACAGCCGATGAGAAAAAGGAAACACTACGTCCAAACAAATTGGATAGACTCTATATGAGACGTCTTGATTTTCAGTTAGGACTAGTTTTCTGCTATTGAACATCTTAGGTCAAAAGATTAGCTGGATAGAGTGAACCTTGAAAGATATTTATTACTTTTGAGGTAAAGCTTGGTTTAGCTGAAAGGTATACGAACAGTCTGAATAATAAATAAAAATAGAACAATGAAATTCATGAAAAAAAATAGGCCAGATGTGATGATTATTATACTGCTTATTCTTTGGGGAATATATGAGATATTCGTAGTACCCTTTGAATATGATACTTTGGTATCTATTTTTGTTGGCTTTAATTTGGTGTATCTTTTTCCTTGGTGCTGTAAAGAAACAAGTGCTGAATATTTAAAGATAAGATGCTGCCTTACAATATGCTTTCACATTAATCATTGCAGTACTTTGTGCTTTAAAGATTGTCGGAGTTCTGTGTGAACGTATGTTTGATGTTGATGGTCTGAAAATGATATTTATTGGCGTCTTCTTTCAAAGTGTCTATTTCCTGATTGTTAAATTTAAACGTTCGAAGATACATGAAAGGTAATATTAAATTGGCATTATTCTTTGTTCTATTATTGGGACTCTTTACCATTCTTTTATGTACGGAAAGTAGTCGTTGGTTCTCGGCTTCCATTGCAATGATTTTCACAATGAGTGGTGTTTTTCTAGGGCAACTTATTAAGAACAGGAGAAAAAAGTAGTTAATAAACAGAGCGCTGTTTCATCCTTTTTCAAGATAAAACAGCGCTCTGCTTATTGATATTAACGCCTGTATGGCTCTCTTTTAGTACATCTGCTCCGCAGTCTCCATACATCGAATAACATCTTCCTTATTTCCACAGAAAGGACCGGATTTCTCGATCTTCAGCGTAGACATGGCGGCAGCAAACCGACCTGCTTCTTCGATGCTCGCACCCGATACCCGTTGATACAAATATCCGATAGTATAAGTATCTCCACAGCCGGTTGCATCTACTACTTGTCCGGGTTTATAAGCCGGAATGCGATAAAAATCCGTACCGTCGTAAATGAGAGACCCCATACTTCCTAAAGTGACTAATACTTCTTTCACTCCCCATTCGTGCAGTTTACGTGCGGCCTCATGCGGATCGGAAAGTCCTGTGAGCACTTCCATTTCGTGCTCATTTACTTTAAGGAAATGAATATATTGCAGAGCTTCCCGCTTGTCAGTCCAGTCTACCGGGTATACGTGCGTATCACGTACTTCACGCAGGTATCCTTGCGAATCGACAGCTATCAATCCTTTCCGGGATAACTCCTTAATCACTTCTAAAGAAAAATCATCTGCTAACAGCGAACCAAGATGATAAATTTCCGCCTCTATCTCCTGAAGCTGGGAAGCGGTGAAAGGATCGGCTTTAGCCAACACACGTTGTGTACGGTCATCCGGATTTTCTCCATAGATGTTCTCGAAGTATACAGAGTGCTGGCTGGGTAATGCGGTTACGCTGATGCCTATCCCGCGCAGCTGGTCTACTACTTTCATTTCCGTAGCGCCGACTGCTGTCACTAATGCATAATCTATGTCATTGAAATGGCGGATAGCGTGTGAACAATAGAAAGCTGTGCCTCCAGGCATATAGACTGTGCTTTGAGGAGTGACTACCTTATCCAAAGTGATATGGCCGATGCAGCAAAGTTGATGTTTCTTCATATATGTAATCAATTAAAAAGCCCCCAAGATATTTCTTGAAGGCTTTCTAGTTTATATAAATGTGTGCGGATGATAGGACTCGAACCTACACGCCTCACGGCACCAGATCCTAAGTCTGGCGCGGCTACCAATTACGCCACATCCGCATGCGTCGCTTTTTGTTTAGCGGTGCAAAGATAGGAAGATTTTCTGATTTGACAAATAATTAGGCAACAAAGTTACTCACTTAAGATTTCAAAAGCCTTTTCAATCAGTGTGTCCCTATGTTTAGATTGGTCATCCTCAGTCATATCGATAGCTATATCAGGCAAAATACCTTCTTCCAGCGGCTGCATATTTTTGTCGAAATGAGGACTGGCGGAGAAGCGGATGCTCCATCCGTTCGGCAGTTCCGATGTGAAAGGAAGTCCCGAACCGCCACCTGTCTGGTCACCGACCTGGATGATCTTGCCATTGTCTATGCTGCGCATCAGATTGACGAAATCATTGGTTGCACTGTAGCAACGGCGGTTGGTCAGTATAACGACTTTCTTCTGCCAGCGGATGCTGTTGGAAGGTTCCAGGTAGATCGGTTCCGGTTGGGAAAAGTCACTATGTCCTGTTCCCGTTTTATGCTGTATGAATCCGGTCAGGATTTTACTATTGGTAAATCGGGCGGCAATGCGGGAAGAATTAGTCAGATTACCTCCTCCGTTGTCGCGTACATCGATAATCAGTCCGTTGCAGGTTGCCAGATAGACAAGGATTTCATCCAGATTGCCATCGCCGACCCCGGAACTGAAACTTTCGTAGCGGATATATCCGATATTATTGTCGAATATTTTGTACTTCATCCCCGCCGATGTATAGTAGTCCTTGCTGGCACTGCCCAGGTAATACTGGTAAAGAATATCCTCCCGATAATTCCACGGATACCCCTGATACCATGCGTCGTAATAAGAGACACGCTTGGCAGATGAAAGATTGACATGACCGTCTTTCAGGATATAGAGCATCTCGCTGAGTTTATCGAAAAGGTCGTCATTGGACATACCCGGTACAATCAGTTTGCTGTATTTCTCATGAACCGCATCCCAGTCAATACCTTTCGAGTCCAGAAAGCAATACCGTTCGTCAATGATCTTCCATAGTTGCTCGAAGTTTCCTACGGGATCATCAGCGTAATCATCTTCTCCGATGCACCCCGTCTGTATCGGGAGGCAGCAGAGCAGTAAAAGTAGTTGTATAATTCTATTTCTCATTCTTAATCTTTCAGTTCTTGTCCATAAATTCTCCACTCTCCACTTCTCCTAGTACGCCCTCACCGACGGAGGCAGATTCGCTCCTTTTTTGTTGGAAACCCGATACAGGTCTTTCACAAATCCTACCATAAATACATGAGAGTAGGTATGTGTCTTGATTCCGTTAACATTGGATTGTTGCAAGTCTGCCAGATAACTGAAACGCATCTTGGTATATCCTATCGGCAGATCGACAGAAAGCATCTGACGGAGAGACGGTTGATTGTGGAGAGAGGTAAATTGGATAACTCCGCTGGAGTTGCCCAGTGAGAAGATTTCGTAATAAGACTGTCCGTAGTGCGGTGAGAACATAAGTCCGATCATCGGCACGTTGACTTGATAGCGGAGTACCATCGGATAGCGCTTGATTTTCAAATGCCAGATAGCCATTCCCGAAGCGTCCAGATTGACGTATGCCCGGGCAGAAGCCGGATTGTTCGAATTGCGGAGATTGTAGACAAATCCTCCGTTGACGTCAAACAGTCCTCCTGCCAGTAACTTGAAGTTCTCGGTGAGGCGGAACTGGTAATGGAGGCCATAGTTCCAGTTGACGAGTCCGGAGAAGGTATTGTTGTTGTCTGCGCGGTTGTGTGTATAGCCGACGTCTGCCTGAAAGAAGTTCTGCACAGAAACATTCCCGTCGAACAACTTTGTCATCCGGATCGTCTCGCGGGAAATACGGAAATCTATTCCTTTATATTCCTGAGGCGAAAGATAGGTGTCGAACACATTGGTAAATCCGACTCCGTACATGGTGGCACGTGTTACGTAGCGATGTGCTTGCAGACTGTCGGTCTGCGCCTGTAATCTTGTGCAGAGGGCGAACAGGAGGTATCCTGTCAGCCCTAAGTATAATAAGTTTTTCTTCATTGGCACATTGGGTATTTTTTACCGCATGTATACATTAGCTAAAACAGCTTCATCTGTCCCGTAATCTCATCGATGATGTCCCCTTCGCTCTTATCGCTGTCCGGGTCCAGATTTTCCGGTTCTTCTTCCGGTTGTTCCGGTTGTTCGTTAGTCGGTTCCGGGAAACGGGTCGGTTCAAGTTCGTTGATGGTATCCACCGTATAAGTAGTGATACGCTTTCCTTTTGCCTTGAAGCCTTTGACTGCAATAAATTCTTCCGCGTCAATTACCATCGCTTCACGGAAACTATCGTGTCCGCCGAATATGACTTCCAGACGAGGATAGTACTCATCAGTCAGCAGGATCAGACGGGTATTCTTGTTGTCTCCCAGATAGTTCTGCTTGCGGTTGGAACCTTCAAAACAGAAACGTTTCAGATACGGATAGTTCTGCTGGTCGGCATCATATAGCGCGGCAGTCCATATCTTGTTCGGGTCGAACTTCTCGACGATGCTGACATTATCTTCGTAGTGGTTGCTCAAATCGAAATTAGTGGTGTAGAACTCGCCATTGTTGAGCACTACCAGAATGGTGTCGTCGCTTTGGAATTCTCCCAGATATTCACCCCGTCCGTCGTAGTTGAGGCGCAGGATATCGCGGTCGAACCAGACTTTTCGTCCTCCGAGGGTAGAGCCTCCTTTCTGTTTCAGGGTAATCTTATGCACCGGCAGTCGGGTGAGGATCACTCCCTGTGCCTGACGTCCCTTGATGCTGATTTCACTGAAATCACGTTCGAAGATGATGCGTCTTACACGCGGGTTCGGCTTTAATGTCACTTTGATGATTTCGGCTTCTCCGTTCGGGTTGGCGCTGAAATAAGTGATGCGTGAGTCCGGCGTTCCTTGCGTGACATCGTATTCACGGTCGCGGACCACACCTGTCACGGCAAAACGTTTGATATACGTCGTTCCTTCTTTGCCGTCCCGGTAAGTGATATTGTAGATGGTGCGTTTGTCATTCTTCTTGAATACATTGACGTAAAGAATGTTTTTGCCCACAAACTTCTTGTCGGCTACCGGAGTGACGATATATTTACCATCCCGGAAGAAGACGATCACGTCATCGATATCCGAACAGTTGGCTACGAATTCATCCTTCTTCAGTGCTGTTCCGATAAATCCTTCATCACGGTTGATGTAGAGTTTCTCGTTGGCCTCTACCACTTTGGCGGCTTCGATGGTGTCGAAGTTGCGCAGTTCAGTGCGGCGCGGGAAGTTCTTTCCGTATTTGCTTTTCAGCATCTGATACCAGTTTACGGTATAGTCCACGATGTGAGCGAGGTGATCGTCGATTTCGGCGATCTCTTCTTTCATACGGGCGATCAGTTCATCGGCTTTGTCGGTGTTGAACTTCAGGATGCGCCCCATCTTGATTTCCATCAGTTTGAGAATATCCTCTTTGGTCACTTCACGGATAAAGCTCGGGTAGAAAGGAGTCAGGCGGTCGTCGATATGTGCGCAGGCGGCGTCCATGTCTTTGGATTGCTCGAACTCTTTGTCCTTATAGATTCGTTCTTCGATAAATATTTTTTCGAGGGAAGCGAAATGGAGTGATTCCAGTATTTCCCCTTTCTTGATTTCCAGTTCCTGTTTCAGCAGTCCCAGTGTGTTGTCTGCCGACTTTATCAGTACCTTGCTGACGGTGAGGAAGTGAGGCTTGCTGTCATCAATCACACAGCAGTTGGGTGAGATGCTTACCTCGCAGTCGGTAAAGGCGTACAGTGCGTCGATCGTTTTGTCCGATGAAGTTCCGGGTGCCAGGTGTACCAGTATCTCTACGTTGGCGGCTGTATTATCGTCTACTTTGCGTATCTTGATTTTTCCTTTGTCAACAGCTTTCAGGATGGAGTCGATGACGGTAGAGGTGGTCTTGCCATACGGAATCTCCGTGATGGCGAGTGTCTTGTTGTCCAGCTTGTTGATCTTGGCGCGTACTTTTACCGCTCCGCCGCGTTCTCCGTCATTGTATTTGGCTACGTCGATGGAACCGCCTGTCTGGAAGTCGGGATATAGCTGGAACGATTCTCCACGCAGATAGCTGATGGAGGCGTCGCAAAGTTCGTTGAAGTTGTGAGGTAATATCTTGGATGAAAGTCCGACGGCGATACCTTCCACTCCCTGTGCCAGCAATAGCGGGAACTTCACGGGGAGGGTGACCGGTTCCTTGTTTCTGCCGTCGTAAGACAGCTTCCATTCGGTCGTCTTGGGATTGAATACGATGTCCAGCGCAAACTTGGAAAGGCGTGCCTCGATGTAACGGGGAGCTGCCGCACCGTCACCGGTGAGTATATTACCCCAGTTACCCTGACAGTCTATCAGCAGGTCTTTCTGCCCCAACTGTACCAGTGCATCGCCGATAGAAGCATCACCGTGCGGATGGAACTGCATGGTGTGTCCCACAATATTTGCCACTTTGTTATACCGCCCGTCGTCCAGACGTTTCATGGAATGTAGAATACGTCGTTGTACAGGCTTCAAACCGTCATTGATGTGGGGAACGGCACGTTCCAGAATCACATAAGAAGCATAGTCCAGAAACCAATTCTGGTACATGCCTGTTAACTGATGCTTTACGTTTTCGTCCCGCGCGTCCGCCGGTTTGTAGTCTGAATGTCCTTCCGTTATCTCGTTGATTTCGTCACTCATATATCAATCTTCGCTTTGCTTTAACAACAAATTTTCTTCTATCCATCAAAAAAAGGAGGATGTGCACGCAAAAATACGAAATAAATTCAATATGAGGACGAAAAGAACTCACGTTTTTTATGATGCTGACAGCTTCGTTCATCCTTTGTTTTCTTGTGTAAACTTCCCGAAGACTTGACAAAGCCCTTTTTATGTTGTATATTTGTAGTCGGCTATCCAGCTTTAATTAAAACCTGAACAAATGAAAAAAGAATTGTTTTTTGCTGTATCTGATAGGAAGTATATGCCTTTAATTTGGTATGATATACTGACAATATAAAGAACGGAAGTCTGAGAAAACAGACTCTGTGAGACTCATTTATCATTGATGGGCTGCGAACTCTTAGCGGGTTTGCAGCCTTTTTTGTTGCATAAAATTGAAGATTAACCTTTGAAAAGGGGAATTTGAGTTTATAATAAACTGGGGGGACGTTTATAATAAACGATGCAGGAATTTATTAGAAACGTTTGTCTGGTTTATAAATAAAAGGTTGAAGTTTTTCATGGGAGCTTGGTCGGGGTGTTGCAGTATCTCTACCACGGATGCGCTTATATGGGGAAATATGATAACATAAACTCTGTTCGCTTTATGATACAAAGAAGGAGCGTGTGTCAGAGTCAATAGTAACAAAATTCTCCTCCTTCAGGAAGGAGGAGTCCCCGTAGGGGGAGGTGGTAGGTGAATACATAAACTATTGATATTCAATTGTACAGTACACCTACCACCCCGGCTTTCAGCCACCCCTCCTTCCCGAAGGAGGGGAGTTTAGTTACTTTTGACATACCCTCCAACAAAACTATAACCTAATGAAAAAACGAGGAAGAGGGGGCGGGGTTATACCCGTATTTCCCAACCTTTTTCGTATTCTCTGCCCCAGAGCTTGTTAGCTTCCAGATCGTTCAGAATACGTCCGCTTCCCGGATCAATATCTAAAGAATGACCTACACGCTGTGCGATATTGCCTAACTGTACTAACTGAGTACTGATGCAAGCATCTACAATGCCGGAATTCAGCTTACCGCCTTTGCGGATGGCGTCAAACCAGTTTTCGAAGTGATAAGCATCCAGCTTTTCCGATGGATTTAGCAAATTACCAGTTTCAAACTTCAAGTTACTTTTTACATCTTTGATTACTTTCCCTTGTAAGTCTGTTATTTTGTACTCATTGCCTCCACTGATGAAAAGGGTGCCTGTTTCTCCGTAGAAAGCGGTACCTACTCCGTATCCGTCTACCGGTGTGCTGTTGCAACTACGTCCTTCCCAAGAGCAGGATGCTTCGTCGCCGAACTGAAAAGTAATAAGTTGTGTATCCGGAGTTTGCCAGTCGTCCTGAAAGCGATAACGTCCTCCGACAGAATCTACCTTTGTCGGATAATCAACGCCCAGCCCCCAACGGAGGATATCAACGAAATGAGTTCCGTTATTCAATGCTTCACCAGTACCCCAGTTCCAGAACCAGTGCCAGTTATAATGAATATAATTGTCTTTAAAATTGGGCACCCGTGGTGCAGGGCCTTGCCATAAATCCCAGTCCAGATAGTCGGGTACAGGGACCACTTTGCCTGTGCCGATAGAAGGACGGTTGTTGACATACCAGGACTTGGCATATCTCACTTTCCCGATTGCCCCAGACTTAATCTCTTCTATTGCTTTGATAACGTTCGGCCACGAACGGCGCTGGTTGCCGACTTGGACAATCCGGTTATATTTAAGCGTCGCCCTGACTAACATTTCATTCTCTGCCGGATTGTGGCTGGTCGGTTTCTCCAGATAAACATGCTTTCCTGCTTGCATAGCCATAATGGCTGCTTTGGCATGCCAGTGGTCAGGCGTGGCAATGACTACCGCCTCAAAATCGTCCGATTCCAGCATTTTGCGGATATCTTTTTCTCCTTTGGGAGTGCGTCCGCTTATTTTATGAATATCTGCCTGACATCTTTCAAGTGCTCTTGAATCAACATCACAAAGGTAAGTAACTTCACAACCTTTCATCTTGGCAAATCCTTGTGCCAAGGCATTACCTCTGGAGTTTACACCAATGACTCCGATTCGTATTTTTTCGTTCGCACCCAGGATTTCCTGATAACTATTTGAACCGAAGCCGGGAATAATGCTTCCCAAGGAAAGGGCGGCCGTGCCTGCAACTGTTTTTTTGATAAAATCTCTTCTTGTTGTCATAGTGTTTATTTTTCCTCAAAGTTAAGCCGTTATTAACTGATATCAGACTTCTTTTCCGTCAATCAATCTTCAAAAAACGTAAAGCTGTTACTTCTTTTTTCGAAGGAGATGGCGTAACCCGATAATGAGTATACGCGGAATCCATAGTATGAAATAGATGAAAAAACTGATAACGAGCACATACCCCAGTTGAGTGAATATTTCAATCCACGGACGTGTATAGACAAGGATTGCAATAATATTGATTGCAAAAGAGAGAAGAAAGCATATCAGATAAATGTTTCTTTCCCTTTTAATTTTTTGGGAGGTGATGATGATATCTTTCATAATTTAAAATTTCATATATGGTATTTTATATTCGTCAGGGAAAAGGATATGGCGCTCTTCCTCCATTGCTTGATTGCCAAGCAGGCAAAGTACGGTGGAGCAATAGGCTTCTTCTACCACATTTTGTGCTTTTTCTCCAGTGATACATGATTGGCAGAAAGAAGAGAGAATGATATCGGAACCATCTTTGTCGGCTCCGATCATGCTCAGCCCGTTGTTGACGTTAATGTCTCCTTCAATAACAAAATGTGGCGTGTATTCCATTTTTGTTTCCGGTCTCCAACTGGGTCCGGCTGTCGGGATAGCAGCAAATACTTTATCCTTAACCTGTCCGATAAGTTGCCGGATGCCCGATGTTGAATGGTCCTCTTCCAGATAATAGATACCTTTTGCCATTTCCATAGTACCTTTGTGCCCGAGGATCTGGTCTTCCATACCGTTGAATTTATTGGAAATCAACGATTCGTAGGCAATCTTCGTTCCGTCGGAGTATCGGTAAGTCACATTTACGCTATCGTATACTTCGCGACCGTCTTTCCAGTAGACGATGTCTCCCATACCGATGATGCTTACCGGCATTCTTTTGGTTGCCCAGTTGCATACTTCCAGTTGGTGGCAGGCCAGTTCGGTCATTAATCCGCCTGAGCTTTCTTTGTACAATCGCCAGTTGATTTGATGTTCCAGTTCCGGTGAGGGGACGGGACGGCGCCAGTCTGCATTTCTGAACCAATGGCAGCGCATTCCTACCACATCTCCGATGAGTCCGGAATGAATCATTTGCATTCCTTTGATATACTTCTCGTCATACATACGCTGCATGCAGAAGTAGAGAACCTGGTTGGTCGTTTGATAGGCATCATAAATAGCTTTGCATTCGTCTAAAGTCCGTGCCATGGCTTTTTCACAGAATACGTGTTTGCCGGCTGCCAGGGCATCCAGTACAATGGGGGCATGCCAGTTCAACGGAGTAGAGATGATTACGCCGTCAATATCTGCCGATTCCAAAAGCTTCCGGTAGTCAGTGTATGCTTTGGCACCCGGACATAACTCTACTGCTTGTTGGAGGTTAGGAGCATAATTGTCACAAACGGCAACAATCCGGGCATGGGGAATCTCCTTCAGATTGTGGATATGATACTGTCCCCTGGAACCTGTACCTATTAAAGCGATCCGGGCTTTCTCGTTGCGGATTTCTTTAAGCTTTTCGGGTGTGCAGGAAGACAGCCAGGGTGTGCTTGCCAGCAGTGCAGTTCCTCCTGCGATATATCCCAGACTTTTGATGAATTGTCTGAGATTCAAATCGACTCCTTTTTCTATTTTGTTTCTCATATTTTATAGAGTATATATAGTTCCTTTTATATGTTTGAAGTTCTCGTTGATCTGTTCCCGTTGTTGGTCGTCGGCAATCATCCAGACTGTACTGAGTATTTCTGCATCCAGCGGATTGTCAGATAAGATACTCGTAACTTTTCTTTGTTCGTTGCAGGTTCCTGTAAGCGGATTTATAATATGCCCGGTGTACTGTTCCGTATTCCCGGAAGTGGACAACGTATTGTCAGTAAGGCAGAATTCGTCAAGAGTTTGTTGAGTGTAAGGATTCTGCAAACTGACTTTCCAGCAGTCTCCATAAGGATGGTGTCCTATTCCCATAATCGAACTGTTGCCAAAATCGACGAAAGCATTCTCTATATTTCCCCGCAAGAGGATTTCTTGAATCTTTTTTAAGGCGTATCCCTTCGCGAAACCTCCAAAATCAAGTGTTACGGAAAAGTTGCTAAAAGAGATATGGTGATTGCCGTGAATTTGTATTTGTGAGAAATCGTTTAATGTGATGTCGAAAAGATGAAGAGTCTTTTCATAATAATATTGGCATGACCGTAGGATATCTTCCAATTCCGCACTGACAGAAACTGAATTTTGTTGTGTATGGCTGTTTAGCTTTGATACTTCACTTGTGGCATCAAATCGGTTCAACATCTTATCCAACCTTTCTAACTCGTCGGTAATATGTGCCCAAAGCATGTTTAGTTGGGGAAGGTTAGAGTGAATCATCAGGATATCAAGACGTGTCCCCATAACATGAGGAATGAATCCATGAAACATGGATTCATCTGCATAATATTTTATTTCACTTCTTAACACGTGCCTGCGGTCTTTCTTATTTTTCTTTCTTTGCCAGCTCTACAGCTGTAGTGGTGATATAATATTTAGATATTGTATTCTCATTTTCCCATTCCGGCATATTTTTATCATGCAAATAGCCAAGGAATGATTCTGCTACTTTACTGAAGTGAGCTTCATGTCCCAGCCTGTCCGCCTGTGGAATATCAATCAGATAAAGTCCTTCATTTATCTTTTTGACGGATAGGAACGGATAGGTAGCTTGCAGTTGTTTGATGGCCTTTTGCAACTGGCTCTCAAATTCGGAGTGATCAGACTCTGCGGCTTTTTGGATGTAGAGCTGTTTCACAAAACCACTTTCTTTGTCCTGAATTGTTTTCAATGTAGCCTTACTTCCTTTCTTAAGGGAGGTAAAAGTGTCGCCACCATCACTTGGAGGAGTGTAATTCCAGATAACCTTCATACCTATATGAATCCCCTTTACTGTGTAATTTAGGCTACCATTCGCTAAAACTTCCAGCACATTATTATTGATATATTTGTTTAAGAAGGCGGGGAAGGTGTCAGCCTGCGTCGATTGCGAAAATTCAGGTAATGTAATGCGGGTAGGCCAATGTCTGGCTTTCAATACTTCTATATCCGACTGATAACGGATGGTTTCGTTGGGGAAACATTGCCAGTTGACCAGATCGATAAGATGAGTGGTTACATCCGCAATACCTTCTCCTTGTTGCTCTGTGTCATAATACCATACCGGACGAATCAGTGGCTTGCCTGATACATTCTTAAAGAAATGATGAACACTTTCCATAGAAACTGACGGATCATTCAAAGACCCTTTTTGCAATTCACCAAAAAGATCCGGATTGTTCAGTAATACTTTTTCGATGATATTCAGGATGTCATATCGTTCAGTCATCAAGTCGTAAAGGAGTAATTTCCTTTCCTTTGCCAATTGATATGCTTGAATCAGTAAGTCGAAATCCTTCTTGTTAATGGCCAAAGGCTTGTCGGAAAGCACATTGTATCCTGCTTTGATAGCTTCCAGAATATAGTTTGTTTTTTTCTGGTTGTTTCCGGCAAGCACAACTACGTCCCCTTGACGGTCGGAAAGCATCCTGGAAAGATAATCGCCCCCAATATATATTTCTTCTTTCCAGGATGTGGGATTCTCCGCCCGTTGATTATAGCTATTTATGTCGTTCAGATATTGTTTGACTTCCGCTCCTTCGGGAGCATATACCCGAATTGTGTCGTTCACTGAGGCCAGCGGATTCTTTTGCAACAGACTGGCATGAAAATGTCCTGGGTCGAGGACCACTATTTTTACGTTCGGATTCATATCTTTGTCATGATTGTTGTCTGCCTGCTTTTGGGAAAAAGAGCAGGAAGCAACTATTAATGAGATGGTCAGGATCCCGATGTGTCTGTATGTGTACCTCATGTGCTATTTTTATTTGTAGGTTTTAATTAGCTTCTGTGCATCTTTCAGCCCTTTTCGGTATGCCTCCTCCATGGTAACGATTTTGCCATTCTGTTCTTTGCTCATATTGGAAGCTTTCATAAAAGTGAATATCTCAATTGTTTCTTCTTTCGAAATCGGAGCTACTCCGGTCTTGAAAAAAGTGAGTATTTGATCGAGCAAAACTTTGTAACCTTCATATCCTCCTGCTGCTATTGCACCTTTGGGGGTATAAGCTGTACCGCCATAAATGGCCGGACCTTCTTTGATTCCCCTGAAAGTACCTATCCGCCCGTCTTTCCAACGGCCTACCACTACATCAGCATCTTGGGAAGACATACGGTTGACTGACTCGCAACCGGTTCCCATAAGAGTATAAAGCGTTTCTACTCCGTGAATGCCATAAAAACCGAAATCGGGGTGAGTCGGTTCTACCTTGTGAGGAGAATAACAGTCAGCTCCCAGAATTTTGCCGAACTCTCCGTTTCTCAGCTTTTGATTCTGTGGAGAATATCTGAGTGCAGAAGAAGAAAAGATAGGCACATTGTATTTCTCCGCCATTTCGTAAATGGCAATAGCTTGTCCCAATGTCGCTCCAATAGGCTTGTCGATATAGCATATTTTTCCGGATTTGAATACTTCCATTGCTTGTTCGAGGTGGATTCTACCGTCGTTTGTTTCAAGCATGACGCAATCTACCTTGTCAAGCAATTCCGCTATGGAAGATGTAATCTCCACACCGTGTTTCTTGACCTCTTCTATATATCCGGGAATTCGTTCGTAACTGGACTGGATAGTCTTTGAACCATAAGGGTAAGCTGCTACGACTTCGAACTCTTTGACAAACTTATCGTCAGAGTCTCCGTTCAGTAGCTCGGTGAAAGCTGTAGAATGGGAAGTATCGAGCCCGATAATTCCTATTTTAATTACATCCTGCGCATATAGTCTGAAGCTGACAGACAAGAAAGTAAGGAGGATAAATAAGATATTTTTCATATGTATTTATAAGTTTATTCGTTCTGCACTTTCAGGATCCAAATATAAACAAGAATTTTCTTTTTTGCGTAATATACTGGCCGGACATTTTTCGGAAATTTCTCCATAAAGAGTGTTGTATACTGCATTGGCTTTATTTTTAAAAGGCACAATGCAGAACATCCAGTCCGCTTTTAATAAGGCTGGAATGGTAAGAGTCAGTGCTTTAGCAGGAACAAGGTCGAATGCTTCAAAGCATTTTTCATTCACTTGTTGCTGGCGACATATCGGGTCGAGTTCTACTACTTTAACTAAATGGGAGTCGTTGAAATTGGCTACATCCGGATCATTGAATGCAATATGACCGTTTTCTCCAATTCCCAGACAGACAATATCGACAGGATGACGAAGCAGCAATTCGGAATAACGTTTGCATTCTTCTTCAAGGTTTTCTGCTTGTCCGTTCAGATAGTTTACAGTCTTGAACGGGACTTTGTCGAAGATGCGCTGACGGAGAAAATTTCCGAAACTTTGTGGGGCTTCCGGATGAATGCCGATGTATTCATCCATGTGGAAAGCGTTGATTCTGCTCCAGTCAATCTGTTTACTGTGAATAAGATGACTTAAGAATTCATTTTGTGAAGGAGCTGCGGCAAAAATCATATTGATTTCAGCTTTCTCTTTGAGAAGTTCGCATATTTTGTTAGTAACTTCTGTCGCAGCACATTTCCCCATCTGTTGGATAGAAGGGAACATTTTGACTGTTAATAGATCTTGTTGAAACAGGTATGTTTCATTGATTGTAGATAACATGGCCTTTTGATATAGTTGTTGTTACGTTAATTTGATTGTCGAAGATGACGATGTCGGCATCTTTACCTTCCTCCAAAGAACCCTTTTGGGAATCCACATGCAGAATGCGGGCGGGGGTAAGGGTTATCATTCGGATAGCATCGATTAGGGGTATGCCGGCTATATTTATCATGGTTCTTACCAAACGATCGGCGGTAGCTACGCTTCCGGCAAATGCCGAACGGTCGGGAAGCTTGGCTACTCCGTCTTCAATAATAACTTTCTGACCGTTGGTCAGGCTGCCTAATATGGATTCACCGTCCGGCATTCCCGCACCTCGCATGGCATCTGTGCAAAGTGCTGTTTTATCGGCTCCCTTGAACTTATATACGAATTGTAGTAAAGGTTTGGGCAGATGAATGCCGTCCGCAATGATTTCTACTGTCATACCATCAATCAGATAAGCTGCCTCTACCACACCTGCATAGCGATAGGCATTTCTACGGGTGATGGTTGACATCGCTGAATATAAATGAGTGATATGAGTATACCCTGCTTCGTATGCTTTTACCACTTCTTCATAAATGGCATCGGTATGTGCGATGGATGGGAGAATGTGACAGCTATTGAGCTTTTCCCCCAGTTCAATTGCTCCTGCCAGTTCCGGAGCAATACTCCATCGTACAATATCTTGTGAAGCTTCCAGTATTGTGTTATATTCGTCCGGATGAGGCGTTTTCAAATGATTGGGGTCTTGGGCTCCACACTGCTTAGGCGAGAAGTAGGGCCCTTCCAGATGCAGCCCGATAAATTGGGCACCTTTTTTATTAAGACTTTTGGCTTTTTGATAAACGGCAAAGGTCGTCATTAGCTCTTCGTTTGTGCTGGTCAGTGTTGTAGGTACCATGGCTGTTGTTCCATATCTGGCATGAGTTTCGGCTACTCCCAGAAAGGCCTCTACGGTTCCATCCATAAAGTCATGACCTCCGCCACCGTGAACATGTATATCGATAAATCCTGGGGAGACATATTGTTGGTTGGCATCTATGATCCGGTCGTCAGCTTGAGGAATATATGCTTCGGATGATACAATCTGTTCTATCTTACCATTCCGGCAAACCATTATTTTATTGGTTTCGATGCCGGTAGGGAGTATTAGTTCCCCATTGATAATAATCAGTCTTTCCATTTTTTTAATTTTTAATGTCTTACGTTCAGTTTTATCTCCAGGAGTTGATTTTATGCCCTTTGATGGCAAAGAATACCAGATAGATAAAGCAAGGAATAAGTACCCAGTAACCGATACGCAAACTGTACTGGTCGGCAAAGTGACCATATACCAAAGGTAAGATGGCATTGCCGCATAATCCCATAATCAGCAGAGAGGAACCGGTTTTGGTGAATTTGCCTAACCCATGAATGGAAAGAGGCCATATTCCTGCATAGATCAGAGCGTTGGGAAAACCTAAAGCATTCAGAAAGAAGATGGAAGCATTGGCTTGATGACCGAATAATGTCATATCGAAGTCTGCCCATACCACTCCGAATGAGAGAGCCAAACCTAGTAATGTACACCCTATCAGTGCATTTTTCTGGGAAATGTATTTAGGGATAAGGATGATACCAAGTATATATCCTATCATTGTGCATCCCAGTGTGTAAGAAGGGAATACTTTTGCTTCCAGTAAATCCATCCCCATAGAGTTGGCGTAATTGATTATAGTGTCAATGGCTATAACCTGTGTACCTACATGAAAGAAAATGGCCAATGCACCTAATATGAGGTATGGAAAGTCGAGAATGCTTTTTTTGTCAGTATGTTTATTGTCCTGTTCATCAGTGGCATTCTGCTCGTCAGTATTTATTTCCGGTAATACGGAGTAGCGGATACCGATACCTGTCAGCAGTAAGATGATGCCCAGAATAATGTATGGGATAATGACACGTTGTATCAATTCATTGAGCATGGCGTTCTTTGTTGCTTCGTCCAGTGCACCGGATTCAATTAATGCAAAGAGTTCACTGTCGTTTGCTTTCAGAATAAGGGCAGCGAATATGAGCGGGGAGATAATTCCTGCCACTTTATTGCAGATTCCCATGATGCTGATACGTCGTGCTGCACTATCTATCGGGCCGATAATGGTGACATAAGGATTGGCGGCTGTCTGCAAAATAGCCAGGCCGGTGCCAATAGAAAACAAGCCGATGAGGAATATTTCAAATTGCCGTGCCAGAGCTGCCGGGACAAAGATAAAGGCTCCCAAAGCAGTCAGCATAAAGCCATACATGATTCCTTTTTTAAATCCTACTTTCTTCAATAGAATGCCCGAAGGAATGGCCATGACAAAGTATGCTATATAGAAAGCAAAGGCTACAAAATAGGATTCAAAATGGGTAAGCTCGCAAGAAATACGGAAGTATGGAATCAGTATGGAATTGACCCATGATACGAATCCGAATATGAAGAACATACCGGCTAGAATAGCCAGAGATATATAATAAGTTTTTTTTCTTGCCGAAGGTTGATTGTTTCCCATAAATTGGTCTTTTATAGTATGTATTTATATAATTGATAAAACAAAGGTAGTACATTCGATTTCTTTCTTCTCTGTGAAAAACGAAAAGCTACATTCAAAAAACGTATCTTTTGAAGCGCCTGTTTGTCGAATGTCCGCCTTCATTATTGTGCTTTGGTAAAGTACGTATCGTATTTTAAGATAAGACTGTCTGCTATTTGAATCGGGTCTTCCTCTGAAACAATAGGGAAAGAGTCTTTCTGTAATGTCCAGTTGTATTCAAATTGCGTAATGTCCTGGTGGAATTTGTCTTCGTCAAAAGGTTTATCTTCCGAAACAGCAGCGATGACTCCGTCTGTGAAACGTTTCCAACGTTCCCGGTAGAAGCTTCGGGTAAGTCCGCCCCAGCCTCGATTGGCATAGTCATTCAGTTGGGTGTCCTGTTGCCCCCATACGGTCAGGATACAGCGTGCATTTTCTTCATAGTAATCCTTTTCCGACACGGTTGCACCACAGTTTCTGGCGTCTTGTAACCATTTCCCGATGGATAGAGTCGCGTCACAGGAAAGGAGGCGGTCTACGTCAAGCAAGAGGTTGTCCATACGGGTACTCCATTCTCTCATGCCTGTTGTATCTTTCCGGTTATAGCAAGCGGTAAACTGATCTCTATATTCGGAGAACAAGTTTCCTAGTACTTGTCTTCCGATATTGATTACGTCAAAGCGAAAATCACTATTGTTGATGTTCCGGGCTTTTAGTAGCTCTTTCCATATTTGCCATAAGTCGTTATTTGCGTAATGTATGCCGGGGTTTGTATTCCAACTTTTAGTTCCCGTTAGTCTGGGGCGTGCGTTCATTAATACCGATTGGCCGCATGTGGCATGTTCGGTATAAATTTTCTGATGCAAGGCTCTCCACGCTTTGATGATATTGGCATCCTGATTTCCTCCTCTGCACATGGACCAGTTGGTTATCCATTGGTCGGTAGTGACAGGATAATCCCATGCCTGGTCAAAAACAAATTCGTACATAAGAGGGTTTACATCAAAGCCTTCAAGAGTTGCTCCCAAGCCATAGACATTGTCTCCTCCCTCCTTGAAGAGTCGTTTAATCTTGAAATCAATATCATTCAGATTGCCTGCTATCATCGTATTGCCGCCAAAATTACCCAGATAACACCAAATATAGGGATTCCCGTAATATTTTTCAGTATTTCGCCAGATTTCTGTATGATCGCAATAGTAATCGAGTAATATCAGTTTGTTATCCGGTACTGCTTTTAGAAAGGAACGGATACGGGGTTGAGTCCATTTCTTTTTGTCATAGAAGAACATCCAGGTCATTTGTAACCATTGGGCTGCTGAGTCTACCTGATGAATCGACTCGTAAATCTTGCTTGAAACATTGGCTAAAAAATCCTCGCTCCAGTCAGGAGAGTCGACTTCATTGAAAGGGTCAATGCCATATATATGGTCTGTTCCATAAAGTTTAGTCTGTTTCTCCAGATATCTTTTTTGGATTTTACCGAATAAAGGATCCATCGGATCAATAAAATGACTGCGGTATTTTTCATCGAAGCCACCCCACTGACTCATCTGATAGATTTTTGCATTCGGATAAATTGTTTTTAATTCGGCTGGTACATGACCGGCAAATGCTGGTAATACAGGAGTCATATCAAACTCACGTTCTCTTTCGAGAATACGTTTTTGTAATTCCTCCTGATCCTTTAGCCAGGATTGAGGTAGTGGACTTTGCCAGAAATCGACATTGGACATCCGATGCCAGGGAAGATGGGCTGGCCCTGTAAAGTATGAGCGAACCTGTTCGTCGCTCAAACCCATGTCTGTCCATACTTTGTACCAAATGGATTCTTGTCCGGTAATAGCAAGAGGCATGGTGACTCCGTTTAATGCCATCCAGTCTATCAGTCGTTCCCAGTCCTGCCATTTCCAATAGGGCATAGTATAACCGAATGTACAATAGTTGAGAAAAAAACGATTGTCACATTTGGAACGGATATATACTGGCTGAGGTATCTCCGGTAGTACATCAGGCATTTCCACTGTCTCTGAGGCATACCAGGAAACATGGGTATGACAGTAGTTTTTCAGATAATGATTCAAACCGGCAGCCAATGAGTTACGATTGTTTCCTTTTATCCGTATTTTCCCTTGACTCGATTCCAGTATAAAACGGTCTGTATCAATAGAATCTGTCAGTAACTCGAATAGAAACGACT
>ERZ838577.2435-NODE-2435-length-20866-cov-30.732449_pt1 | contig 20866 bp, 20 predicted proteins | sample MGYA00519682_ERZ838577 | MGnify/ENA primary metagenome ERZ838577 (study PRJEB31850, sample SAMEA3708838) | human gut metagenome | biome: human gut; feature: human-associated habitat; material: faeces | place: China | collected 2014 ...
AGAACTTGTAAACGCCCTTGCCGGCGCCGACCTTGAAGTCGACCGCCTTGGTCTGAGCGGGCGCGGCGGCCAGCTCGTCGGCAGTGAGCGCGAACGGACGGATGGTCGCATGCGGGCAGACATAGGCGCACTGGTTGCACTGGATGCACTTGGCGCTGTCCCACTCGGGCACGGAGACGGCCACACCGCGCTTCTCATACGCGGAGGCGCCGAGCTCGAACGTGCCGTCGGCATGGTCGACGAACGCGGAGACAGGCAGGCTGTCGCCGTCCATCTTGTCGACCGGAGTGAGAATGTCGCGCACCATCTTGACGGTGGCCGGACGGCCGGTCAGCTCCTTGGCGGGCGCTTCGTCCACGGCGTTGGCCCAGTCGGCCGGAACGTCGATCTTCACATACGCGGTCGCGCCGAGGTCGATGGCCTTGTAGTTCATCTCGACCACGTCCTCGCCCTTCTTCATGTAGGAGGCCTTGGCCTTCTCCTTCATGTAGCGGATGGCGTCCTCCTCCGGCATGATCTTCGCCAGAGAGAAGAATGCGGACTGCAGGATGGTGTTGTTGCGCTTGCCCATGCCGATCTGGATGGCCAGGTCAATGGCGTTGATCGTGTAGAGCTGGATGTTGTTCTTGGCAATGTAGCGCTTGGCGGAGGCGTCCAGATGGTGGCTGAGCTCCTCGGGTGTCCACTCGCAGTTAATCATGAACACGCCGCCGGGCTTGACGTCCTGAACCATCTTGAAGCCCTTGGTGATGTAGCTCGGGTTGTGGCAGGCGACAAAGTCGGCCTTATTGATATAGTACGGGCTCTTGATCTCGTGATCGCCGAAGCGCAGGTGGCTGATGGTCACGCCGCCGGTCTTCTTGGAGTCGTACTGGAAGTAGGCCTGCACGAACTTATCGGTGTGGTCGCCGATGATCTTGATGGAGTTCTTGTTGGCGCCGACGGTGCCGTCACCGCCGAGACCCCAGAACTTGCAGGCGATGGTGCCCTCGGCGGAGGTGTCGGGCGCGTCCGTCTCCGGCAGGGAGAGGTTGGTCACGTCGTCAACGATGCCGATGGTGAACTGACGCTTCGGGTTCTCGCTCTTGAGCTCCTCGTAGACCGCGAACACGGAGGCCGGCGGGGTGTCCTTGGAGCCGAGGCCATAGCGGCCGCCGGTGACGACGATGTCGTTGCGGCCGGCGTTGGCCAGCGCGGTGACGACGTCGAGGTACAGGGGCTCGCCCTGTGCGCCGGGCTCCTTCGTGCGGTCGAGAACCGCGATCTTCTTGCAGGTCGCCGGGATGGCCGCGATGAGCTTGTCGGCACGGAACGGACGGTACAGGCGGACCTTCACGAGGCCGACCTTCTCGCCGTGGGCGTTGAGGTAGTCGATGACCTCCTCAGCCACGTCGCAGATGGAGCCCATGGAGATGATGACACGGTCAGCATCCGGAGCGCCGTAGTAGTTGAACAGCTGGTAGTTGGTGCCGATCTTGGCATTGATCTTCGCCATGTACTCCTCGACCAGCTCCGGCACGGCGTCGTAGTACTTGTTGGACGCCTCACGGTTCTGGAAGAAGATGTCGCCGTTTTCATGGCTGCCGCGCATCTGCGGATGCTGCGGGTTCAGACCGCGCTGACGGAAGGCATTGACCGCATCCATGTCCACCATATCAGCCAGATCATCATAATCCCAGACGGCGATCTTCTGGATCTCGTGCGAGGTACGGAAGCCGTCAAAGAAGTTCAGGAACGGAACACGGCCCTTGATGGCAGCCAGATGCGCCACGGGGGACAGATCCATGACTTCCTGCACGTTGCCCTCGGCGAGCATGGCGAAGCCGGTCTGGCGGCAGGCCATAACGTCGGACTGGTCACCGAAGATGGACAGGGTGTGCGAAGCGAGTGCGCGCGCCGTCACGTGGAAGACGGCCGGAAGTAGCTCACCGGCGATCTTGTACATATTCGGAACCATGAGCAGCAGGCCCTGAGAGGCGGTATACGTCGTCGTCAGGGCGCCGGCATTCAGCGAACCGTGGACAGCGCCGGCTGCGCCGGACTCTGCCTGCATTTCCTGCACACGGACCTTCGTGCCGAAGATGTTCTTACGACCGGCGGCGGACCACTGATCGACCAGGTCGGCCATCGGGCTCGACGGGGTGATCGGGTAAATGGCAGCCACTTCCGTAAAGGCGTAGGACACGTGGGCGGCAGCATTGTTGCCGTCCATCGTAACGAGCTTTCTTGCCATAAACTTCATCTCCTATTTCTCTTATGTGTTAGCCTATGTTTGTGCAATGGGTACCTATCAACCCATTCGCGTCAATATGATAACACAGTTGCAAAAAAACGTAAATAATAGTTTTTTGATTCGTATTTCATTTTTCGAAACGTTATTATTGAAAACATGCAATTTTCTAAGGAAAAACCGGCATTTTCACGGAAAACGCCTACTTTTTTCGCTATTTTTTCGCTTGTGATTTCTCACCTATTGTTATATAATATATCACTGCTGTTAAGAAAGGGGCTGTCTACATGGTCAAAATCGAACAATCGAATGGCACCATCAGCATCACCAACGAAGTATTCACAAACCTTGCAGGCGACGCCGCGACCAGTTGCTTCGGCGTGAAGGGCATGGTCGGCCGCAGCAAGGACAGCGGTCCGTTCCAGCTTCTGCGCAGAGAATCCATGTCCAAGGGCGTCAACGCCACATTCGCCGACGACGGGAGCATCTCGCTCGAGCTGCACATCGCAGTCGATCACGGCGTGAACATTTCCGCGCTCGCCCACAGCATCATCAACGAGGTCAGCTATAAGGTCAATCAGGCCACCGGCGTGCCCGTTGCGCGTGTGGACGTGTTCGTGGATTCCATGTTCCTCGATTGAGCAGGGACATTTCGCATCGCTTCCCCACCCGGGAGTCACGCTTCCGGGCCATTTTCATTCCCCCCGTCGGAGGTGTACAGATTTGAGAGAAATCATTGATGCCGCAGCGCTTCGGGAGATGCTCCTGTGCGCGAATGCGGCACTGGAAGAAAACAAACAACGCATCAACGAGCTCAACGTCTTCCCTGTTCCGGACGGTGACACCGGCACGAACATGAGCCTGACGATGAACTCCGCCGCCATCGAGCTCGGCCGCAAGCAGACCGACACTGTCGGCGCCGTGGCCGACTGCGCCGCCAGCGCCCTGCTGCGCGGTGCGCGCGGCAACTCCGGCGTCATCCTGTCGCTGCTGTTCCGCGGGATCGCCAAGTCCCTCAAGGGCCGCGAGAACGCAAACGCCGCCGAATTTGCTGCCGCTGTCTCCGCCGGTGTGGACGCCGCCTACAAGGCCGTCATGAAGCCGGCCGAGGGCACGATCCTCACCGTCAGCCGTCTGGGTGCGCAGGCCGCCGTGGAGTTTGCCAAGGAGAGCACGGACTTTGAGGCCATGCTCGAGGCGCTGCTCGCCGCTGCGCGCGAGGCGCTGGCCGACACGCAGAACATCAACCCCGTGCTGCGCCGCGCAGGTGTGGTCGACGCCGGCGGCGAGGGCTTCGTACTCGTCATGGACGCCATGCTCGGCTATCTGCAGGGACGCACCGCCGCCCCCGTGACCGCGGCCGCTCCGGCTGCCGCCGCCGCGCCGAAAGAGGGTGCGGACTTCTCCGAGTTCGACACCGGAGAGATCACGTTCGGCTACTGCACGGAGTTTATCGTGGCGCGTGAAAACAACAAGAGCCCCGAGCTGCTGCGCTCGTTCCTCAACAACCTCGGCGACTGTGTCGTCGTGGTCGATGATGATGAGATCATCAAGGTGCACGTGCACACAAACGTGCCCGGCGAGGTGCTGACCGAGGCGCTGACCTATGGCCCGCTCCAGACCGTGAAGATTGAAAACATGCGCAACCAGCACACCGCCCTCTCCGGCAGCGACGCACCCGCCGCACCCGAGGCGGAGCCCGCGCCCGAGGCAGAGCCCGCTGTGGCCGCGCCCGAAAAGCAGTTCGGCGTCGTGGCCGTGTCCGCCGGCGAAGGCATGGCAAACCTCTTCCGCGAGCTGGGTGTCGACCGCGTCGTCACCGGCGGCCAGACCATGAACCCCTCCACGGAGGACATCCTCACCGAGGTCAACAAGACCCCGGCGGAGATCGTGTTCGTGCTGCCGAACAACAAGAACATCATCATGGCCGCCCAGCAGTGCATCCCGCTGTCGGACAAGAAGGTCATCGTCATCCCGACCAAGACCGTGCCACAGGGCATCACCGCGATGCTCTCCTTCGACCCGGCAAGCGCCGAGGACGTGATCGAGGCCGAGATGAGCGCCGCGATCGAGAGCGTGCACACCGCGCAGGTCACCTACGCCGCGCGCGACTCCGATTTCGACGGGCACGATATCCACAAGGGCGAGTATCTGGCGCTGATGGACGGTGCGCTGCTCGGCAGCAACGCGGACCTGGACAAGGTGCTGCTTACGATCGCTGATGCCGCCACGGATCTCGACCCCGAAATCGTCTCCATCTACTACGGTGAGGACGTGAAGGCCGATGCCGCGCAGCACGCAGCCGAGCTGGTCGGCGGGCGTCTGCCGATGTCGGACGTGAACGTAGTCGACGGCGGCCAGCCGGTCTATTACTACATGATCTCGTTTGAATAAACCATGCACTACAGCAAACCGCCCCGGTTTTCACCGGGGCGGTTTGCTCTTTGTGTTCGGTTTTATCGCTCCTGCGCGCGGATCAGGTTCTTGTAGAAATCGACCGCGCCGGGCAGGCAGTTATATTCGATGTTCTCGTCGATGCCGTGCATGCCCTTCATCTGCTCCGGGCCATAGATCACGGGCGCAAAGCGCAGGCAGTTGCTGCAGATCTCCTGATAGAACTGCGCATCGGTCGCGCCGGTCATGACATAGGGGCTCACGGGCAGGCCCGGGAACGTCTCGCCGATGACCTGCTCCACCTGACGGAAGGCTTCGCCGTGGATGTCCACGGTCTCGGAGTAGTCATTGGCGTGGATGACCTCCATCTCCAGCCCGTGCTTTTCGGCAAGGCGGCGGATGATGGCAAGGCTCTCCTGCTCACCCTGATGCGGGATGAAGCGCATGTTTGCGCCGAGCGTTGCCTCCTGCGGCAGGACGTTGTACGCATCGGCGCCGGACTGCATCGTGAAGGCGATCGTCGTGTGCAGCATCGCGCCTGCCTGCGCCGACACGCGCGGCAGCACGATCTTCATCAGCGGCTGGAACAGCCAGAGGTTGCCCATCACGAGCCGCAGGCCGAACGGCGCATAGGGCGCAAGGCGCGCGAACATGGCCGTGACCTCCGGCAGAAACTTTCTGCGGAACGGATCGTGCTTTTCCACGTCCGTCACGAACGCGGACAGGCGCGCGATGGGGCTGTTTGCCATCGGAGCGCTGGCGTGGCCGCCGTTGCTGCGGGCGGTGAACTTCACGTCCGCCTTGCCCTTTTCAAACACGCCCACCATGGCAAAGTTTCCGGGGATGCCGCCAATCGGCTCGGTGATGATGCCGCCGCCCTCATCACAGACGAGAAACGGTCGCACACCGCGGCGCTTGAGCTCGGCGACGATCTTCGGCGCGCCGTCGCCCGCCCACTCCTCCGTGCAGGACGAGGAGAGATAGACGTCATTGGCGGGCTCATACCCGGCGGCGAGCAGCTCCTCGACCGCCTGGAAAAACGCCATGAGCGAGGCCTTGGTATCCGACGCACCGCGTCCCCAGACCTTGCCGTCGGCAATGTCGCCGGAAAACGGCGCGTGCGACCATGTGCCCTCGGCAGGCACGACGTCCTGATGGCTCATGAGCACGATCGGTCGGTCGTGCGCCTTGCCCCTCCAATAGAAGAGCAGGTTGCCGTCGATGACCGTGCGCTCGAGCTTTTCGTGCACGAGCGGGAACAGCTGCGCAAGCTGCGCGTGGAAGCGCTCGAAGCGCTCCGGGGCATAGACGTTGGCATACGACGTGGTGTCGCAGCGGATCATGGCGGCGAGCTTTTCAGCGTAAGCCATGGCGCGGTCTGCATCCGGCTGCGGCTGATAGGCGGATTTTTTCTTCGGCATGAGCACGGCATGCGCCACCGCCGCTCCCAGCGGGGCCAGCGGTGCGAGCGCGAGATAACCGGGGTGAAATTTCATTACGCTTTGTCCTCCTGATTCTGTTTGCGATAGAGCGCGTAGGCGATGCCGATGGCCAGCGCGCCGCTCGGAACGATCATGAAGCTGGTCGAGCCCGTCAGCGACGGGACGAGCATGAACAGTACGCTCATCATGACCAGCGGTGCAATGGCAACGCGGATGTTCTTGCGGAAATACTGATACGCCATCGCGCCGAAGAGCGCGGGGACGACGTTTGCAAACGCCGGCTGGAGCACGGGGCTCTGCAGCACGGGCTGCAGCGGCACGAGCAGCGCCACGCCGAGTGCGAGCACGACGATGGTCACGAGAGAGCTTGTCGCGATCGAGAGCGTCGAGATGATCTCGTTTTCCGCAGTGCCGGTCTTGGTGCCGGCAATGTCGCGCGCATTGACCGCGCACGGGATCTTCATGTTGATGAGGTTGCCGGTGATGAAGGCGAGGTAGCCGCCGCCCGCGCCGAGCATGGGCGTGTAGATGAGAAACTCTGCCACGCTTGCGACCGCCCACACAACGCCGACGGACAAAAAGCCCTTGCCGACGGCGCCCATGTCGGGCATCGCGCCGAGAAACGTGCCGATGAGAAACGGGGCGCCGACAAGCAGCACCAGCGTGATCACGCACACGGCGCGGCCGAGCACGTGCGTGCGGCGGTTAAACTGTTCCAGATACACTTTGCGTTCGGTTTCGTTCATGATATTCCCCTCCTTACAGGCGCACGAGCACGGCCGCCGCCATGCCGATGAGCATACTGCCGGCGATGGAAAAGCTCTCGAGCCATGCCATATTCTTCTTCTCGGCCAGATACACGAACAGCGCCATCACCGCCGCCGACACGGCCACGACCACCAGCGGCGTCCAGTCGCCGACGCAGGTGAACAGCCCCTCGCCGGACACGAACGCACCGATGTAGCTGCCGATGTACGCGCAGACGAGGCCGATGAACATGGCCGTCATGGCGCTGTCGCCGAAGCCGACGCCGGAGGCAGATTTCGCCCCGTCGTTGCCGAGGCGCCTGAGGTAGCGCTTGTTGAAGAAGATGGACAGGAGCATGCCCCAGATGATGCAGAAGCTCATCAGCAGGGCGATCGTCGTGAAGGCCTGCGGCGTCATCTCGGCGGCAGACAGCGCGTGCATGCCGACCTGCTCGGCGGCAGCCTGCGCGACCTGCGTCTCATAATGCAGCGCGCCGATGACGGACAGGCGCAGCCATGGCCACGGCGTGCCGAGGCTGCCGGACAGGGCGATGACGCCGAGCAGGATGCCGACGCTCGGCAGGACCGAGAACGTGGCGCTCGACGTGATGGCGCGCTTCATGCGTGCGGGGTCCATGCCGATGGCCAGACCCGCGCGGTACGAGCGCACAAGGAACACGACGCACACCGCCGCGACGAACGCGATGATGCCGCCGCAGATCGCATACATAGGTGCGCTGTTGAGCTGGGCTAAGATGTTGTTCATAAATGTTCTCCTCCCCGGTAACGGCCGGTATCCGTATATGAAAAGGCCCGCATGGCATACACCGTGCAGGCTTTTTTCACAGCTTATTGCGCGCCGCCGGCCGGCCCGGATACAGCCGGGCGGATGTTGGACGCGGTCAGGTAAGACTGAAACAGCAGCATGCCCGCAATGGCGACCAGCATGAGCTGCTGCGCGCCGGCGCGGTCATCCGGCAGGGCGGTGATGCACAGGAACGCCGCAAACTGGCTCCAAAAAATGCTCTTGACGGCTTTCGGGCGGCCATAGGCAAAGCCCGCAAGCTCATAAAACGCGATCAGCGCGGCGCACAGCGCCAGGATCTCGACCGCGTAGGCAGAGATGGTGGGGTTGATGATGTTGACCTTGTAGCTCACGATCAGCCAGAACACGAGCAGCACCATCGGCATGGACGCACACACGAGCGCGCCGGCGTCATTCTCCCGTTCACCGGGGGCGAGCATCTGGCGCGCGAACACCACACCCGTCACGACCGCGAGCACGGCAAGCACACGCTGCAGGCCGGGCTCGGAGAGCGCGCCGCTGCTCAGCAGCAGCCAAAGGCCGCCGAGCGCGAGCATCGCGCCGAGCAGGACACCGCCGACCGCGCGCGCACGCTTTGACGCCGCGAACGCCGCGGGAAGCGAGTCCGGAAAGCTGGTGTGCGGCTGATTCTTTATCCGGAAGCACACGACGGCCAGCACCGCCGCGGCAACGGCGATCATCAGCGCGACGACGTACGGCCAGATGCTTCCGTGTACGGCAAGGCCGGTCTCGGCCTCAAAGCAGGCCTGATCCTGCAGCCAGCGAAAAAAGATCCCGAATGCCGACAGCACAGCTGTACAGCAGCAGATCACCCAAGCATTTTTGCGCATAACAAACTACCTGTCCCAATACATATTTAACAGAGCTATTTTATACTGATTTCCCCGCTGCGTCAAGGCACAAAACGCCCCGCGCGGCAGAAAGGAGGCGGTGCGGATGCGCAGGGTTTTTCTGCTGTCGCTGCTGCTCGTGGCGCTGTCGCTGCTGATCCCGTGGCTTGCGGTCACGCTCGCCCCGGCCGGAGAGGAGGCTTCACCGCCCGCCCCGTCCGTACCGGTGTCGGACACCGTCGCGCCCGACGGCGCAACGCCCATCACGGCACTGTGCGGTGATGCGCTCATCGAAACGACCATGGCCGACTGGCTGCCCGGCGTGGTAGCCGCCGAGATGCCCGCCTCCTTCGCGCCCGAGGCGCTGCGGGCACAGGCCGTCGCCGCGCGCACCTACATCCTCCAGCGCGTGCGCGGCGGCGGCGCAAACCATCCGGAGGCCGGTATCTGTGACCGGTACACCTGCTGCTGCGCGCACAAGGACGACGAGGCACTGCGCGCGCAGTGGGGCAAGGATTATGCGCACAACATGGCGCGCATCCGGAAGGCCGTTGCCGACACGGACGGGCAGTATCTCGTCTACGACGGGCAGCTCATCCGCGCGGTGTTTCACGCCGCGTCCGCCGGGTCGACCGAGTGCAGCGCCGCACTCTGGGGCGGTGATGCGCCGTATCTTGTGAGCGTGTCCTCCCCGGAGACGGCGCAGGACGTGCCGAACTACGTCTCCACGGCCGAGATCGCAGCCGACGCCGTGCAGGATGCCGTGCTGGACCGTTATCCGGACTGTGTGCTCGGCGACGATCCGAGCGCATGGTTCGGCGCGCCGGTGCTCGATGACAGCGGCCGCGTGGCAAGCATCCCCGTCGGCTCGGAGACGCTCACGGGCGCGCAGGTGCGTGCGCTCTTTTCCCTGCGCTCGGCGGCGTTTTCCGTCGCATACGGCGGCGGGATATTCACCTTCACCGTCACCGGCAGCGGCCACGGCGTCGGCATGAGCCAGTACGGTGCGAACGTCATGGCAGCGCACGGCAGCGGCTATGCCGACATCCTCGCGCACTATTACCCCGGAACGGCGCTCATCCGCGCCGAAGGCTGAACAAAAAAAGAGACGTCTCCAGACGTCTCTTTTTCTTATTCCGTGCTTACTTTTGCGCCGCGGGGTCCGTGTATGTGTTCTCGTCCACATAGTAAACCGTCATGTCTGCAGTCGCGATAAGCTTGTCCGTATCGTCGAACACCTCCGCCGTGACAAGGCCGGTCGTGCGGCCTGCCTTGACCACGCGGCCGCGCGCGACGAGCTTTTCCGTGTCCTTGGCGCGGCGCAGGAAGTGAATGTTGCTGTCGAGCGTCACGGTGATGCGCCCGCCGGTGCGCGCGGCGACGCCGGTCGCCACGTCGCAGAGCGTGAAGATCAGCCCGCCGTGCGCCATGCCGAGCGGGTTGAGACTCTCCGGCGCGAGCTTGACCTCGACAACGCTGGTACCGTCGCCGACCTCGGTGACGACGATGTGGTTGTGGGAATTGAAGCCCTCGAATTCATTATAACGAAACGGGTCAAGATAGACCGCTTTGTTTTCCATCTGCATAGTTTGTTCCATGTTGGGGTACGCCTCCGTCCAGATTACATTCAGGGCGTTATCATACCACGTTCGCACGTTTTCGTCAAAACAATTTTTCCTTCCCGCACCTGCGCCGTGACCACATCGCCGCGCCGGAGCGAGCCGTCGAGCAGCATCCCCGCCGCCTGATCGGCGATCGTGCTCTGGATCGCCCGGCGCAGCGGCCGCGCCCCGTACACGGGGTCGTAGCCCGTCGCCGAGAGCGCATCGAGCGCCGCATCCGGCACGCGCAGCTCCACGCCCGCGCGCTCCATGCGCCGGTTGACCGTGCCGAGAAGCTTTTGCGCGATCCGGCGGGTATCGGCGCGCGTGAGCTTGTGAAAGACGATGATCTCGTCGACGCGGTTGAGAAACTCCGGCCGGAACGTCTTTTTCAGATCGGACATGACCATGCTGCGGATCTCGGCATCCGTGCGCCCCGCGTCCGCGCCCGTCTGCTGTGCAAAGCCGAGACTGCGGCGGCTGTCGGTGATGGCCTTCGCCCCGACGTTCGAGGTCATGACCACGACCGCATTGCGAAAATTCACCTTGCGCCCGAGCGAGTCCGTGAGCTGCCCGTCCTCCATCACCTGCAGCAGGAGATTGAAGACGTCCTCGTGCGCCTTTTCGATCTCGTCGAAGAGCACGACGGCATAGGGCTTGCGCCGCACCTTTTCCGTGAGCTGACCGCCCTCCTCGTGTCCGACATACCCCGGCGGCGAGCCGATGAGCCGCGACACGCTGTGCCGCTCCATATATTCTGACATATCCACGCGGATGAGCGCCTGCTCATCGCCGAAGAGCGCCTCGGCCAGCGCGCGGCAGAGCTCCGTCTTGCCGACGCCGGTCGGTCCGAGGAAGAGAAAGCTGCCGATCGGCCGGTTCGGATCGCCGAGCCCGACGCGGCTGCGGCGGATGGCGTTCGAGACCGCGCACACCGCCTCCTCCTGCCCGACGACGCGGCGGCGCAGCGACGCCTCCATCTGCAGCAGCTGCTGACTCTCGCTCGATGTGATGCCCGCGACCGGGATGCCCGTCCAGAGCGAGACGATCTCAGCCACGTCCTCGCCCGTCACGGCGCGCACAGGGCCGGAATTGGCCCGCTCCCAGCAGCTGCGCTGCTGCCGCAGCTCCGCACGCAGCTTCTGCTCACGTTCCCGCAGACCGGCCGCACGCGCAAAGTCCTGTGCACGCACGGCGTGTTCCATCTCCGCCGCTGCGGCGGCGAGCTGCGTCTCGAGCGTGTGCACCCGCTCAGGCTGCACCAGCGCCTGCATCCGCACACGTGAGGCCGCCTCGTCGACGAGGTCAATGGCTTTGTCCGGCAGCCAGCGGTCGCCGATATAGCGCACCGAGAGTGCGACCGCTTTGTCGAGCGCCTCGTCCGTGATCTTCAGGCGGTGGTGCGCCTCGAGCCGCGCGCGCAGGCCGCGCAGGATCTGCAGGCTCTGCTCGGGCGTTGGCTCTGCGATACGCACGGGCTGAAAGCGCCGCTCGAGCGCCGCGTCCTTTTCAATATACTTGCGGTACTCCTCAAGCGTCGTCGCGCCGATGATCTGCAGCTCGCCGCGGCCGAGTGCGGGCTTGAGGATGTTCGCCGCGTCGATCGCGCCCTCGGCAGAGCCCGCGCCGACGATCGTGTGCAGCTCGTCGATGAAGAGGATGACGCTGCCTGAGCGCTGCACCTCCTGCAGGACGCATTTGACGCGCTCCTCAAAATCGCCGCGGTACTTTGTGCCCGCAAGCATGGCCGTCAGATCCACGCTCACGATGCGCTTGCACTTCAGGTCCTCGGGCACACTGCCGTCTGCGATGCGCTGCGCGAGCCCCTCGGCCACCGCCGTCTTGCCGACGCCGGGCTCGCCGATGAGCACGGGATTATTCTTGCTGCGGCGCGAGAGGATCTGGATGGCGCGCTCGATCTCGCGGTCGCGGCCGATGACCGGATCCATACGTCCGGCTGCGGCAAGCTCCGTGAGGTCGCGGCCGTACTGGTCGAGCGTTTTCGTCTCGGCAGCGCGGCGCGGCTGTGCGCGCGGCGCGCCCTGCTGCGGCCGGGGTTTATACTCCGGGCGGCCGAAGACGTCCATGATGTCCGTATAGATCTTGTTGAGATCGCCGCCCGCCGCCACAAGGATACGCGCCCCGGCGCTGTCCGCCTCACGGAGGATGCCCATGAGCAGGTGCTCCGTGCCGACATAACAGTGGCCGAGGCGGTTGGAATCCTCGGCGGCCAGCTCGATGACGTGCCGCGCGCGGGGGCTGAGTCCCTGCTCGGGCGTGCCGGGTACGCCGCGCCCGACCGTCTCCGTGACCATGCGCGTGAGCACAGAATCGGTAAGCGCGTTGTCCGCCAGAATGCGCGCACCGAGCCCCTCCCCCTCCCGGATGATCCCGAGCAGGATATGCTCCGTGCCCACATAACTGTGCCCCATTCCCGCCGCCGCATCGTGTGCCTTGCGGATTGCCGTGGATGCCCGCTGTGTAAACCTTTCGCTGCCGCGCATAGATCGTTTGCCTCCTTCGCCGGTCATACGCCTCTATTATCCTCCGGCCGGCGCAAGGAATGTGCCGAATCCGGGAAACTGATTTGTATTATTTCCACGTCTTCCCGGGTTTTAATCAACACGCTTTTCCGAATTTCGAAAATGACGGTTGATTTTTCGGATTTTTGTGCTACAATGACTCCATGCCAGAGGAAGAGAAGTCTGGTCAAAAACATAGGAGGTAATTACAATGGCTTTTGTTATCAGCGACGATTGCGTCATGTGCGGCACCTGTGCTGCGAACTGCCCGGCTGAGGCGATTTCCGAGGGCAATGGCAAGTACGTCATCAACGCGGACAGCTGCATGGAGTGCGGCACCTGCGCTGCCAACTGCCCGGTGGGTGCGATCTCCGTCGACTAAGTTCCGCTCGGAGAACAACGCAAACGAATGAGGCGATATGCAAGCTGCATATCGCCTCTGTCTATATGACGGCAACGGAAGGAGCGTGCGCCATGACCCAACCGGAATATGACGACCTGTGGCCCGGCGGACCGCGCTTTGTGCGCTCCGGCGCGGGGTTTGCCCTCGGCACGGACAGCGTGCTGCTGGCCGATTTTGCGGCGCAGCGCCGCGCACGGCGCATTGCCGACCTCGGCTGCGGCGCGGGCGTGCTGACGGTGCTGCTGCTGCGCGCGCTGGAGCAGGCGACCGCCGTCGGCATTGAACTGCAGCCGGACGCGGCGCAGCTTGCGCGCGACAACATCAGAGCAAACGGTCTGAGCGACCGGGCGCAGATCCTCTGCGCCGACCTGCGCGCGCACCGCACGCTGCTCCCCGCCGGGAGCTTCGACCTCGTCGTTGCAAATCCGCCGTATTTCGCCGCCGGAAGCGGCTACACCTCGCCCGACCCGATGCGGGCGCACGCGCGCGACGAGCGCACCTGCACCATGCAGGACATCTGCGCCGCCATGGCCTATCTCACGCGCTGGGGCGGCTCGGCCGCGCTCGTGCACCGGCCGGAGCGGCTGAGCGAGCTGCTGTGCGCGCTCACGGCCGCAGGACTCGAGCCCAAGCGCCTGCGCACCGTGGCATACAAGGCCGACGCCGCGCCCAACCTCGTACTGGTCGAGGCGCGCCGCGGCGGAAAGCCGGGTCTCACCGTTTCGCCGCCGCTGGCGCTGTGCACGCCCGACGGCACGGACTCGGACGAGATCCGCAGAATTTATCACAGGAGGACGCAACTATGAGCGGAACACTGTATCTGGTCGGCACGCCGATCGGCAATCTCGGCGACCTGTCCGTGCGCGCGCTGGAGACGCTGCGCCGCGCCGACTTCATCGCCGCCGAGGACACGCGCGTGACCGCAAAGCTGCTCAACCACTTTGAGATCAAAAAGCCGTGCGTGAGCTACTACGAGCACAACAAGTACGCCAGCGGCGAGAAGATCGTCGCGCGGCTGCTCGCGGGCGAGACGTGCGCGCTCGTGACCGATGCCGGCATGCCCGCCATCTCCGACCCCGGCGAGGACATCGTGCGCCAGTGCGCCGAGCAGGGCATCGACGTGCAGGTCATCCCCGGCCCCTGCGCCGCCATCGCCGCGCTGGCCGTGTCCGGCTTGCCGACGCAGCAGTTTTGCTTCGAGGGCTTTCTCGCCGTGAGCGGCAAGACCCGCCGCGAGCATCTGCAGCGGCTGCAGGGCGAGACGCGCACCATGATCTTCTACGAAGCGCCGCACAAGCTGCTGCGCACGCTCAGCGACCTGCGCGATACGTTCGGCGGCGAGCGGGAGATCACGCTCGCGCGCGAGCTGACGAAGCTGCACGAGCAGACGCTGCGCACGACACTCGACGGCGCCGTGGCATACTTCACCGAAAACGCGCCGAAGGGCGAATTCGTGCTCGTGCTGCGCGGCGCGCCCGAGCGCTCCGAGCCCGAGGTCACGGCCGAGCAGGCGCTGGAGATCGTGGCGCGCTACCGCAGCGAGGGCCGCGCGCTCAAGGAGGCGTGCAAGCTCGCCGCCGCCGACACCGGCTTCGGCAAAAACGAATTGTATCAGATGGCGCTCAACATCTGAGCATGATGGAATCGGTTTCTATCTCAAAATTATTTTGATTTTGGCGAAAAAAAGTCCCCTGACCTGAGGTCAGGGGACTTTTTTCAGCTCCGCTCAGAGCTTTTCGTTCATGGCGCGGATGCAGTCGGGGCAGATGTTCTTGCCCTTGTAGTTGATGATGTCCTTCGCGTTGTCGCAGAAGATGCAGGCCGGCTGATACTTGCGCAGGATGATGGACTCACCATCCACGAAGATCTCGATGCGGTCCTTCTCCTCGATGCCGAGCGTTCTTCTCAGCTCGATGGGAAGCACGATACGGCCGAGCTCGTCTACTTTTCTAACAATACCGGTAGATTTCATAAATGTGTCCTCCAATACGTATGGGATAAGGGAAAGGATGACTCAAAAATCATTCATTTCAACAACTGCATTATACCAAAGGTTGTCAAAATGTCAACGGATTCGACAAACGTTCACAGCTAATTTACGCTTTTCTACCATTTTCATATTTTGGTTCCCTTGCGCATAATATGTTTTTGTGAATAATCACCGAAAACTTAAAATTTTTTATAGAAAGGAGCGACCACGATGGCATTGTCCCGGATATGGGTCAGCATGATATGCGTCGCGCTGGCCTTCGGCGCGGCGTCCGGACGCGGTGCGCAGCTCGGTGCTGCGGCGGCGCAGGGCGTGCAGCAGGCAGTGGATTTCTGCCTGACGGTTGGCGGTATGATCTGCCTGTGGTCGGGCGTGATGGAGCTCATGCGGCGCTGCGGCATCGCAGGCGGGCTGTCGCGGCTGCTGCGGCCTGTGCTGCGGCGGCTGTTCCCGCACGCCGCGCGCGATGCGCAGGCGCTCGATGCGCTGAGCATGAACGTGAGCGCGAATCTGCTCGGGCTCGGCAACGCAGCGACACCGGCCGGTGTGCGCGCGGCCCAGGCAATGGCGCGCGAGCTGCGCGGCGACACCGCCAGCGACGAGCTGTGCCTGCTGGTGGTGCTCAACACGGCCTCGATCCAGCTGCTGCCGGTCACGATCGCCGCCGTACGCGAGGCAGCGGGCGCTGCCGTACCGTTCGACATTCTGCCCGCCGTATGGGTGAGCTCACTCTGCTCGGTCACGGCGGGGCTGCTGGCCGGAAAGGGGCTCGCGCGCATATGGCCGTGAGTGGACTGCTGACACTGACCGTGCCGCTGCTGCTGGCCGGTGTCGGGCTCTGCGGCGTGCTGACCGGGACGGATGTGTTCTCTGCGCTGACTGACGGCGCGCGCGACGGGCTGAAAACCGTCATACGCATCTTCCCTGCGCTTGTAGCGCTGCTGACCGCCGTGAGCATGCTGCGCGCATCCGGCGCGCTCGAGGCGCTCACGCGGCTGTGCGCACCCATACTGGCGCGGCTCGGCATCCCGCCCGAGACAGCGATGCTGCTGCTCGTTCGGCCGATCAGCGGCAGCGGTGCGCTGGCCGCCGCAAGCGACATCATCCAGACCTATGGCGCAGATTCCCGCATCGGGCGCACCGCCGCCGTCATGCTCGGCTCGACCGAGACGACATTCTACGTTCTGGCAGTCTATTTCGGCGCATGCGGCATCCGGCACAGCCGCTGGGCGATCCCCGCCGCCATCGTTGCCGACGTGATCGGCTTTGTCACGGCCGCTGCGCTGGTGCGCTGCCTCTGGGGTACATAGACAGACGACAAAGTGCACAAAAGCAGACGGCAAGGTTGATATTTTCTTGACAAAACGCCTATTTTGCAAAAATACGCACTTTTTGCTTTACAACGCCGACGGAATATGTTATAAAATAATCACGTTAGTTAATAAATTAACTCAACGTTCTTCCGATTTCTTTTCTTTTCTCTTCTTATTTTTGCTCTCTCGACAGCAACGTGTCGCCACTCTCCGGCGGCACGTTGTTGCCGTTTTCGGACCCATACGAACAAGCTGCCCTCCCCCGCATGCGCGGGAGAGGGCAGCTTGTGTTATATGCTGCAAGAATCACATTTTTTCCGGTGCGGTCACGCCGATGATGCCCAGACCGATCTCGAGCACGCAGCGCGTCGCGTCGGCCAGCTTCAGGCGGGCGTCGCGCACGACGGGCTCTGCGTCCTTGATGCGGCAGACATTGTAGAAGCGGTGGAAACGCGCGGCCAGCTCCGTCACATAGCGGTTGATGCGGCTGGGATCGTAATCGCGCGCGGCGAGGTGGATCTCCTCCGGGAGCATGGCGAGCTGCTTGATGAGCTCGCGCTCCTGCGGCGTCGAGAGCAGCGCTGCGTCGACATCCGCAGCGGCGGGCACGGTGCAGCCGACCTCGGCCATGGCGGCGAGCAGCGTGCAGATGCGCGCGTGCGCGTACTGGACGTAGTAGACGGGGTTTTCGCTGTCCTGCCGCACGGCGAGGTCGAGGTCGAACTCGAGGTGCGTGTCCGGCTTGGCGTTGAAGAAGAAGCGGCAGGCGTCTACGCCGATCTCGTCCATGAGGTCGGCGAGCGAGAGCGCCTTGCCCGTGCGCTTGGAGACCTTGACGATCTCGTCGCCGCGCATGAGGCGCACCATCTGCATGATGAGGAAATCGAGCTTGCGTCCCTCAAGGCCGAGCGCGGGCGCGCGCATGGTCGCGGCAAAGCGGATGGCGTGGCCGTGATGGTCAGCGCCCCAGACATCGATGACGCGGTCAAAGCCGCGCTCGATAAACTTGTTGCGGTGATAGGCGATGTCGACCGCATAGTAGGTATAAAAGCCGTTCGAGCGGCGCAGGACCTCGTCCTTATCGGCGCCGAGCTCGGTGTTGCGCAGCCAGAGCGCGCCGTCCTTTTCATACGTCAGACCGGCATCCGTGAGCAGCTGCACGGTCTCGGTCACGTAGCCGGAGCTGTGCAGACTGCTCTCGAGGAACCACTGGTCAAAATGGATGCGGTAGCGCTCAAGATCGCGCTGCATGCGCGCGATGTTGTACGGCAGGCCGAAGGCCACGAACGCCGCACAGCGCTCGGCGCTCGGCATGGTGAGGTATTTGTCGCCGTCGCGCTCGTAGATGAGCCTGGCGAGCGCCTTGATGTCGTCGCCGTGGTAGCCGTTGTCCGGGAATTCGACCGCGTCCTCACCCTCGATGAGCTGGAGGTAGCGCGCCTCGATGGACTTGCCGAACAGGTCGACCTGATTGCCGGCGTCATTGACATAGAACTCACGCCAGACATTGTAGCCCGCGCGCTCGAGCACGGACGCGAGCGCGTCGCCGAGCACACCGCCGCGCGCGTTGCCGATCGTCATGGGGCCGGTGGGGTTGGCGGACACGAACTCCACCATGACCTTCTCCCCGTGACCGTCGTCCACGCGGCCGTAGTCCGCGCCGGAGTCCTCGACGGCGGACAGCACGTCCTGATACCACTTGTCGGACAGGCGGAAGTTCAAAAAGCCCGGGCCTGCCGCCTCAACGCCGGAAAACCATGAGCCGCCGAGCTCCATGTGCGCGATGAGCGCCTCGGCGATCTTGCGCGGCGCCATGTGCATGGTCTTGGCCGATGCCATGGCATGGTTTGCGGCAAAGTCGCCGTTGGCGGTGTCCTTCGGCTGCTCAACGCTGCCGCGGATCTCCGCGCCCTCGGGCAGCTCGCCCGCGGCGACGGCACGCAGATATGCTTCCCGGATGCACGCATCCACAGCGGCGCGTGCCTGTTCGATTCGATTGGCCATAATCAGTTACCCTCTATTCTATAATCTTTATTGTTCTCTGACGGTGATCTTAAGCCGGTTGCGGTTGGCGCAGGCGTGGTCAAAATCCACAACATACAGCAGCTCCAGCACGCCGCCGCGCTCGCCGAGCGTGGAGCGGTAGCGCTGCGTTTCCAGTCCGACCGTACTCGTGCCGTACGGCGTCTGGTACAAAAACGTGTTGCGCGTGCCGGGGGCAAAGACCATCCGGCTCGTGACAGCGCCTGTGCGCTTGAGCACGGCGTTTGACGGCGTAAAGGTGATGGTGGTGAGCGTACCGGCCATGCCGGTCAGCTCGCTCTCGGGATAGGTGAGCATACCGCAGCCGTCGACGCAGGTATACTCCCCGTCGGTCGAAAACTGCACCTGTTCGTCCGGCTCCTGCTCCAGAACATCCGCCTGAGAGCCCTCGATCGTGATAACGACCTGCATACGCCGCCTCCTTTGCATAATTGTGCGATTCTATTACTATATACTGTTTTGTCCAACTTCGCAACAGAAAAATGGTGTAGAATTTCCCGTCACCGTTTGCTATAATGGTAGCACAAGCGCATCCGCCGCCGACCGCTGCGGATGCCAGCCATTTTTTCGGGGGCGCTGCTCCCGTCGGGAGGGATGACCGGATGAACATTGAGCTCACCGACAAGGAGTTCCGGCGGCTGCTGGATCTCGTCTATATCGGCAACTGGATCCTTAACTCCACGCGCGAGAAAGACCGGTTTGAGGACTATGATATTTTGCAGGAGAAGATCTTTGCGCTGTGCGCCAGAAACGGCATGAGCGCGCTCATCTCCCGCTGGCAGGGGCATATCTTCCCCTCGCAGGCTTACGAAAACGGCGGCATCCATGAGGCCATCGCCGACTATGAGGACGCCGTGTTTTTCGACATTCTGGCCGAGGAGCTCGCACGGCGCGATCTCGGCTGTCTCGACGGTGAGCCCGCCGATCTGACCGAGCTCAACGCGCGCATGGATGAATACATGGATGAGTTTGAAAAGTCCGGCGTGGAAAATCTGGTGATCGAGGCGTGAGCACGCGCACGATCGAGACGCTCATCGGCGCACTGACGCTCACCGCGTCGGCGGACGCCATCACAGCCGTCCGCTTCGGCGCGCAGGATGCGCGGGACGTTTCGGCGCTGCTTGACGCGGCCGAGTCGCAGCTGCGCGAATATTTTGCGCGCACGCGGCGCACGTTTGACCTGCCGCTCGATCCGCGCGGTACGGCGTTCGAGCTGCGCGTATGGGCGGCGCTGCGCACGATCCCCTACGGCGAGACACGCAGCTACGGTGCGATCGCCGCCGCCATCGGCAGCCCGCAGGCAGCGCGCGCCGTCGGCATGGCAAACCACCGCAACCCGCTGCCGATCCTCATCCCCTGCCACCGTGTCATCGGCGCGGACGGCTCGCTCACGGGCTATGCCGGCGGGCTGGAGGCAAAGCGCCGCCTGCTGGCGCTGGAAGGGATCACACATTTAAAATAAATAACCGATCGAATAACCGATCGAAAACGCGGCCGCCGGAAAAATCCGGCGGCCGCGTTGTTTTTTCATAGCGCATAGTTTTCGCGTGTGCGGTCATACTGTGCGCAGGAGATGAGGACAATGCGCATGAGCAGCGACGAATATGCGGCCTTTGTCGACTCGCTCTCGCCGCGCTCGCCCATCTGGGGCGATCTGCTGCGCGCGGGGCTGGTCGGCGGCGTGATCTGCACGCTCGGGCAGGCGCTGACTGACCTGTACACAGCCTGCGGCGCTGCGGCGGACACAGCATCGGCATGGTGCTCGATCACGCTGGTGTTTCTCGGCGCGCTGCTGACAGGGCTGGGCGTTTACGACGATCTGGCGCGCTTTGCCGGGGCGGGGTCGCTCGTACCGATCACGGGGTTTGCAAACGCCGTCGTATCCCCGGCGCTGGAATTCAAGACCGAGGGGCTCGTCACGGGCACGGCAGTGAAGATCTTCACGATCGCAGGACCGGTGATCGTCTACGGCATCGGCGCAAGCGTGATCTACGGGCTGATCCTGGCCGTCTTTGGGCTGGCCTGATAAGGAGGAACGCAAGATGAAAGAAGACAAACGCGGCGGGCGCAAGCCCGCGCCGGTGCCGACCGGGCACGATCAGCGCGCGGCGGCGCGCGACCACAGCGTCCCGCACGGCAACCGGAAAAACGACGCCGTCCCGCCGAGCAAGGCGCACGCACCGGACGGCATCTCCGGCTACTGGGAATAAGGACGCCCGGCTGGAATGGGAGCGTTTGCTTTTTCCTGCACATGGCGCAAACCGGAAGGCCGTCGATGATCGGCAGTCACTTCCAATTACCGCCCCAGCTTCCGTGGAAAACTTCTGGGCAGCGGGGGAGCTCGAGGGGGCGAAGCGCCCGCCTCGAATGGGATCGTTTGCTTTTGTCTATGCCCTGCATAGACAAAAGCGGCCGCTGAGTGATCAGCGGCCGCTTCGGTTTTCTATGATATGGCTTACTTCTTGGCAAGCCCCTTCTGACGGGCATACTCGGCAGCGCCCAGAGCGCCCATGAGCTGCGGGTCGG
>ERZ838577.2438-NODE-2438-length-20863-cov-16.687428_pt1 | contig 20863 bp, 15 predicted proteins | sample MGYA00519682_ERZ838577 | MGnify/ENA primary metagenome ERZ838577 (study PRJEB31850, sample SAMEA3708838) | human gut metagenome | biome: human gut; feature: human-associated habitat; material: faeces | place: China | collected 2014 ...
TGTAAAGGATGCGTTTGCTTTCTATGGTCTACCTGGTGCTGATATATGCCCTGATCTACACACTGGGCGAGTTCGTTTCCCGCAGGATCGGCCTGCCGCACAGCGTCACCTTCGCGGGGCTGGCGGTCTTTCTCGCGGCGGCGCTGATCCTTTACCGGCGCAGATACGGTCTCGGCGCCTGCCGCCGGGGGCGGAAGCGGTGGCCGGGGCTGCTGTTGCTGCTGCTCTGGCCGGCCGGCGATCTGGTGCTGGCCGCCTGCGGCCGCAGCGCCGCCGCGGACGGGTTTTTCGCCTGCGGGATGTACGTCGTGTGCGGCATGGCGGAGGAGCTGGCTTTCCGCGGGTATCTGTGGGAACATACGCAGCGGCTGCGGCCGCTGACGGCGGCCGTGCTCAACGCGGCCGTGTTCGGCGTGTTCCACGCCGTCAATCTCATCGGAGGCGCACCGGGCGCCGTCGGCATACAGGCGGTGTGCGCCGCCTGCACGGGCTTCGCCCTGTGCGGGACGGTCGCCTATTACCGCTCCATCGTGCCGGCGCTGGGCATCCATGCGCTCATCAATCTCTTCGGCGGACTTTTCCCCGCCGATGACCTTCGCGGCGCCGGGCTGCTCGTGTCCGGGTTCTGTGCCGCCTGCAGCGTGCTCGCCGGGCTGTGGATGCTACGGGCAGAGGAGAACGGAAAACATGAAACTGTACATTGATCCCGGCACGGGCAGCATGCTCTTTGCCATTCTGATCGGCATCATCGGCGCGCTGAACTTTGCGCTGCGGGGCTGGATCATCAAGCTGCGCTTTCTCCTGAGCGGCGGGGAAAAGACCGCCGTCGACCAGGAAAAGCACCCGCTGGCCGTCTTCGTGGACGACAAGCGCTACTGGAACGTGATGGAGCCCGTGTGCCGCGAGCTGGACCGGCGCGGGCTGGACGTCGCGTATCTGACGGCGTCGCCCGACGATCCGGCGCTGCAAAACCCCTACGCGCACGTGCACGCGGAGTTTCTCGGCGAGGGCAACAAGGCCTTTGCCAAGCTCAACTTCCTGCGCGCGAACGTGCTGCTGTCCACCACGCCGGGGCTGGATGTCTACCAGTGGAAGCGCTCGCCGGGCGTGGACTGCTATGTGCACATCCTGCACGCGGCCAACGAGGTCGCCGGCTACCGGATGTTCGGCATCGACTATTACGACACGGTCTTCGTCTCCGGCGACTATCAGATCCGCGACCTGCGCGCGCTCGAGGCGCTGCGCGGCCTGCCCGCCAAGGAGGTCGTGAAGATCGGCATCCCCTACATGGACGAGATGAAGCGGCGGCTGGACGCCGCCGGCCCCATCGCGCCGCACAGGACGACGGTGCTCATCGCGCCGTCCTGGGGGCCGAGCGCGATCTTCAGCAAATACGGCGGCAAGATCATCGACAAGCTGCTCGCCGGCGGCTACCATGTCATCATTCGCCCGCACCCCCAGTCGTACAAGTCGGAAAAGGACATGATCGACAAGCTCATGGCCGCCTACCCGGACTCGGAGGATCTGGAGTGGAACCGCGACAACGATAACTTCGACGTGCTCCGGCGCGCCGACCTGCTTGTCTCCGATTTCTCCGGCGTCATCTTCGATTTCACGCTGGTCTTTGACAAGCCCGTCATCTACGCGGACACGAAGTTTGACAAGAGCCCCTACGACTGCTGGTGGCTCGACACGCCGTACTGGACGTTCGAGATCCTGCCGCAGATCGGCCAGCAGCTCACCGAGGACAACTGCGACGCGCTCGGCGACATGGTGCAGCAGTGCCTGACCGACCCGAAATACGCCCAGGGCCGCGACACGGCAAGAGCGCAGACCTGGGTCTATCCGGGCGAGGGCGCCGTGCGCGCCGCAGACTATCTCGAGCAGAAGGTGAAGGAACTTACCGCAACGCATGAGGAGAAAGAACCGTGACATTTTTTCAGATACTGGATTCCCTGCTGCTGCAGCCGCTGCAGCTTTTGTTTGAGGTCGTCTATGTCAACGCCAACCGCGTGATCGGCAACCCCGGCCTGTCCATCATCGTGCTGAGCCTGGTCATGAACTTTCTGGTGCTGCCGCTCTACATGCGGGCCGACGCGCTGCAGGAAGAGGAGCGCGACATGGAGGCCCGCCTGCACCGCGGCGTGACGCACATCAAAAAGACGTTCCGCGGCGACGAGAAGATGATGATCCTGCAGACCTACTACCGCCAGAACCACTATAAGCCCACGTATGTTCTGCGCAGTGCGGTGTCGCTGTTTCTGGAGATCCCGTTTTTCATCGCCGCCTACCGCTTCCTGTCCGGGCTGGAGCTCATCAAGGGCGTGTCCTTCGGGCCGATCGCCGACCTCGGCGCCGCCGACGGGCTGATCGCCATCGCCGGCGTGCACATCAACCTCCTGCCCATCATCATGACGGCGGTCAACCTCGTCTCGTGCATCATCTTCACGAAGGGCGCAACGCCCAAGACGAAGATCCAGCTGTACGTGATGGCGGTGTTCTTCCTGTTTTTCCTGTACACCTCCCCCGCCGGTCTGGTGTTTTACTGGACGCTCAACAACATCTTCTCCCTCATCAAGACCATCTTCTACAAGCTCAAGCATCCGGGGCGGGTGCTCAAGATCCTGGCCGCCGTCGCCGGTGCGGCGCTGCTGGCGCTCGGTCTCGTGCGCTATTCCTTCTCCGAGCGGCCGGTCGTCAAAGCCGCGCTGCTGCTTCTGGGCGCGGCGCTGATGCTGCCCCTGATCGTGGGGCTGATCCGCACGAAGAAGCCCGCCGCCGGCAAGCCCGCCACCAAGCCGAACGCAAAGATCTTCTTTGGCTGCGCCGCGTTCCTGGCGCTGTTCATCGGCGGGTATATCCCGGCGTCCGTCATCTCGTCGTCCGCGCAGGAATTCGTGAACGTGCAGATGTACTACAGCCCGATCTGGTTCGTCATCAACAGCCTGTGCCTCGCCATCGGCACCTTTGTCATCTGGTTCGGCATCTTCTACTGGTTGGCCAGCCCGAAGGGCAAGGTCGCCTTTGAGAAGGTTTTGTGGATGCTCGTCGGCGTCGCCATCGTGGATTTCATGTTCTTCGGCAAGTACCTCGGTGTGCTCTCGTCCACGCTCAGCTTTGAGGGCGGCATGCAGTTTGCGCCGGCCGAGCTCTGGGGCAACCTGCTCGCAATCGCGGCCACCGCCGGTGTCATGTATCTGGTCTATCGACGGTGGAGCAAGCATGTATTCAAGGCAGCGATCGCGTTCGTTCTGGCCATTGCCATCATGCTGCCGATCAATATCGGCAGCATCCACTCGCAGATCAAGAGCATCCGCCAGACGATGGAAGAGAGCGGCGGTGTGCCGGAATACACCATGAGCAAGACCGGCAAAAACGTCATCGTGCTCATGCTCGACCGCGCCGTGGGCGCATTCCTGCCGTATATTTTCAACGAAAAACCGGAGCTCCAGGCGCAGTTTGACGGCTTCACCGCTTATACGAACGTCGTCTCCACCGGCGCTTTCACGAACATGGGCACGCCCGCGCTCATGGGTGGATACGAATACACGGTCGACCAGATCAACCTGCGCAAAGATGAAAAGCTGGTCGACAAGCACAACGAAGCGCTCAAGATGATGCCGGTCCTGTTTGACCAGAACGACTTTGACGTCACGGTCTTCGACCCCATCTACGCCAACTACCAGTGGGTGCCCGACCTGTCCGTCTTCTCCGATTACCCGGACATTCACCGCTATATCACCTTCGGCGCCTTTGAATCGGACATGAGCCCGAAAAACTGGGTCAGCGCGAATATGCGCAATTTCTTCGGTTACAGTCTCATGAAGGTGTGCCCCGTCGCTGCGCAGTCCATCCTCTATGACAACGGCAACTATAACCGCAGCAGCGTGCAGACAGAGGAGGAGGAAAATTTCGTCGAGCAGACGATCACCAGCCCCCACACCGCCACCGGCATGGACGCCACGTTCCTCAAGGGCTACCATGCACTGACCCATCTCCCGACGATCACGCAGACCACCAAGAGCGGGGACAACACGTTCCTGTTCATGACCAACGACACCACGCACTCCCCCGTGCTGCTGCAGGAGCCGGATTATTCCGTTGCCGGCACCATTGATAACACGGAGTATGACAAAACGCACGCGGACCGTTTCACCGTTGACGGCAAGTCGATCACCATGGAGGAGGATGTCCAGTTTGCGCACTATGACTCCAACGTGGCCTCGCTGATGCAGCTCGGCAAATGGTTTGACTATATGCGCGAAAACGGCGTGTACGATAACACGCGCATCATCCTCGTCGCAGATCACGGACGCGGCCTGTACCTCAATTGGGATCGCGTTATCGACAACGGCCCCGATACGGACTTTTTCTTCCCCCTGCTGATGGTCAAGGACTTCAATGCCAAGGGCTTCTCGTTCTCGGACACGTTCATGACCACGGCCGACGTGCCGACACTGGCGACAAGCGGGCTGATCGACAACCCGACGAACCCCTTCACCGGCAACGCCATCAATGCAAACGCCAAATATGACCGGCCGTTTTATGCATTCATGTCCTACGATTGGGACACTTCCAAAAACAACGGCAACCAGTTCTTCCCCGGCACATGGTACCGGGTTGACAATCAGAATGCGCGCGACAAGCGCAACTGGGTCATGGTCGGTGAGAACACCGTCCTGCCGGACGCCCTGCGCTGACCCCGCCGCGCCCATGCGGCGCGTGGATCGAAATAGCTGCTCCACAGTCTCAAGCAACGCCTCCATGTCGGACGTCGCGCCGCGCTCCTGCAAAGCGCGGCTGCCAAACCCAAACAGCCAAAATGCCCCCGGACGGGAACCCGTCCGGGGGCATTTTCACAGCTCAAATCTCAAACAACGACCGCCCCGAGGGCCAGCAGCCCTCGGGGCAGTGTTTGTCTGCTCCATTCCAGCTGACAACATTTCAATCCCCGTTTTCCTTCGTGCGAACGAAAACGACGGCTATACAATACCACACCGACCGCGTCCTGTCTATCAAAATTTGCGGAAAGTGTCCATTACATCTTACAACGAAATATTTTTTGTTGACAGACTGGTAATTTTATGCTATCATTTCGTCAGATAATGTAATCGGCGGGATCTTTTTGAAAAACCGCGCGCAATTTCCAGGGTTTTCGACCGTTCCCGACCAGCTGCGCGTAATTGTCCTGTTTATCGGACACATCGCTTGCTATTCTGAAGTCATTAGGAGGGGATGTATGAAATATCTTGCACATATCGCGGACGACGGTCGCGAGCAGACCGCGCAGGCACACTGCCGGAAAGCGGCGGAATATGCAGCCGCGGCACTGCGGCAGGTACGGCTGGCGTGCCTCGCCGCGCTGGCCGGCCTGCTGCACGACATGGGGAAGTTCAAGGAGGCCTACCGGCTGTATCTGCGGCTGGCCGCCGCAGGAGACCCCGCGGCCGTGCGTGGCTCGGTCAACCATACGTTTGCGGCCGTGCGCTTTCTCCTGCAGCGCTACCACAAGCAGGGCGGCGACCCAATCCGAAACCTGACCGCCGAGCTGCTGGCCTGCGCCGTCGGTGCACACCACGGCCTGTTTGACTGCATCGACGACCGGCGGCGCTGCGGTTTTCTGCACCGGTTGGAGCAAGAGGATATCGATTACGAGGAATCTCTGACCAATTATCTGGCACAGTGTGCGGATCTGGAGGAGCTGGACGCGCTGTTTGCGCAGGCAGCGGCAGAGGTCGGGCGCTGCATGGAAAAGCTGCAGCCGCTGGTGCAGGACGAATACGGTGTGGAAGGCGATTTTTATTTTGGCCTGCTGATGCGGCTGCTGCTCTCCGCCGTTATCGAGGGCGACCGCCGGGACACGGCGGAATTTATGAATCATATGACCTATCCCGCCTTCGCGGACGGTGAGGCGCGCGCCGCCATGTGGGACACCTTGCTTGCACGCATGGAGCAAAAGCTGGGCGAGTTTTCGTGCGATACGGACATCGCACGCGCCCGGCGGCAGATCTCGGAGCAGTGCCGCGCCTTCGCCGCACAGCCGGGCGGCGTCTATCGTTTGAACGTGCCGACCGGCGCCGGAAAAACGCTCAGTTCCCTGCGCTACGCACTGGCGCACGCGAAGATCTGGAACAGATCCCGCATCATTTTTACATCGCCGCTGCTGAGTATTCTGGAGCAGAACGCACAGGTCATCCGCAAATATGTCGGTGATGACCGGCTCATCCTCGAGCACCACTCCAATGTTATTCACACAAAGGAAACCGCCGAGCGGCTCGACGAGCTGGAACTGCTTGCGGAAAACTGGAACTGCCCCATCATCCTCACAACGCTGGTGCAGCTGCTCAACACGCTCTTTTCCGGCAAGACGACCTGCATCCGCCGCTTTCAGGCACTGTGCAACAGCGTGGTCGTGATCGATGAGGTGCAGACGGTTCCAAACAATCTGCTGACGCTGTTTGATCTCGCCGTCAATTTTCTGGTCACGGTCTGCGGGGCGACCGTTGTCCTCTGTTCGGCGACGCAGCCCTGCCTCGAAGCGGCGGCACATCCGCTGCAAAACGCAGATCGGCAGATCGTCCCGTATGACACGGCCCTTTGGTCGGCCTTCCGCCGGACGCAGATCATCGACAGCGGCAGCCGGCGGCTGGACGAGATCCCGGAATTTGTCCTGCAGGTGCTGGAGGATGCGGACAGTCTGCTGATCGTCTGCAACCGCAAGGACGAAGCGGAGCGGCTCTATCGCGCACTGCGCGCCGGGCCGTACCGCTGCTTTCATCTGTCGGCCGCCATGTGCATCGCTCACCGGCGGCAGACGCTGCAGGCACTGCAGAACGCACTGTACGCGCTGAACGCGCCGGGCGCAGATCACGAAAAAGTGATCTGCATATCGACCCAGGTGATCGAGGCCGGCGTGGACATTTCCTTCGCGCGCGTCATCCGCCTGGCCGCCGGCATGGACAGCATCGTGCAGGCCGCCGGCCGCTGCAACCGCAGCGGTGACTGCCCAACGCCCGCGCCGGTGCACATCGTGCAGTGCGCGGACGAGAACCTCGGGCACCTGCGCGAAATTCAAATGGCCAAGGACGCATCCCTGCAGTTGCTGGAAGCGTTCCGGCAGCAGCCGGAGCAATACGGAAACGACCTTACCTCCGACGCTGCGATCCGCTACTATTACCGCCGGCTGTACGCAGCCATGGCCAAGGGCTATCAGGACGACACAGTCCAGCTGAATGGAAAATACGTAACACTTTATTCCCTCCTGTCTGACAACCGGGACTTCGCCGATGCGGATTGTCCGGCCAGCGGGCGATATCTGCTGCAGCAGGCGTTCCGGATCGCGGGCGCAAAGTTCGAAGTGTTTGACGGCGAGACGACCGACGTGATCGTCCCGTATGAGGAGGGCCAGCAGATCATTCTGGAGCTCGGGCAGATCGACCCGCAGCGCGATCCGGCAAAGCTGTACGCGCTGCTCGAGCGCGCCAAGCCCTATACCGTCTCCCTCTACAGCTGGCAGCGCACCAAGCTGGAAAAGGAGGCGCACGCGCTGATCCCCAAATGCGGCGGGAGCATCCTGGTGCTGCAGGAGGGATACTACGATGAAAATACCGGCCTCGTTCCGGAGGCCGGACAAATGGACTACATGGAGGTGTGAACAAGATGGGAAAACCGGAACATCCCAATATCGTGGAGTTTCAGGTGACCGGGGACTATGCGCTGTTCTCCGACCCGATCCTGCGTGTCGGCGGCGAAAAATGCAGCTATCAGGTACCGACCTATGAGGCACTCAAGGGCATCCTGTCCTCGGTCTACTGGAAACCGACGCTCATCTGGTATATTGACGCCGTCCGGATCATGAACCCCATCCAGACGGAGGTGAAGGGCATCCGGCCGATCAAGTACAACGGCGGCAACGAGCTGGCTTATTATACTTATCTGAAGCACTGCTGCTATCAGGTGCGCGCCCACTTTGAGTGGAACGATAACCGCCCGGAGCTTTCTGCCGACCGCAATGAAAACAAGCACCATAATATCGCCCGGCGTATGATCGAAAAGGGCGGCCGGCGCGACATTTTCCTCGGCACCCGGGAATGTCAGGGTTATGTGGAACCATGCCGCTTTGGGGAGGGCGGCGGCGCCTATGACGCACTGCCGGAACTGAGCTTCGGGCTGATGTATCACGGCATCACCTACGCCGATGAGGCCTATTCCGACGAGACCCGCGGACAAATGACCGCCCGATTCTGGCATCCGGTCATGCGGTACGGCGTCATCGCGTTCCCGCGACCGGACGACTGCCCGCTGCACAAGCCGCTGCGGGCCATGGAAATGAAGCCGTTCGGCGAAGCGCTCGGCAACTTCACCGGGCTGAAGGAATTCGGGGAGGTGGAGTGAATGGGCCTGCTGCAAAAAGCGGTGGAGACCTATGATGCGCACGCGGCGCAGGTCGGTAAGGTGCAGGAAGGGCACGAGGCGCTGGCCCCGGTGTCGCATATTCTCACGAGCGCGCAGATCGAGATCACGGTCAACGCAGCCGGTGAACTCGCAGATGCGCGTGCAGTGGATAAAAAGGAGCCCAAGATCATCATCCCCGTCACGGAAGATTCCGGCGGCCGCACCAGCGCCCCCTGCGCGCATCCCCTGTGCGACCAGCTGTGTTATCTGGCCCCCTATGACGAAAAGCGCCACCCGCTGTATCTCGAGCAGCTGGAGCGCTGGGCGGCTTCGCCGTACAGTCATCCCATGCTGCAGCCGATCCTGACATACGTGCGCCGCGGAACGATCCTGACGGATCTGGCAGCCCGGGGCATCATCCGGCTCGACGCGCAGGGGAAGCCGGAAAAGGAAAAGCTGCTCGTCCGCTGGCAGGTGATCGGCATCGGGGAAGACAGCGGCCCCTGCTGGAAGAGCCAATCGCTATTCGATGCGTATATTGCGTGGTACGCGGCTCAACGCGCGGAAACCGATGCGGCCCTGTGCATGATCACCGGCAGCAATGATGTTCCAGCCAAACAGCACCCGAAGGGCATCATCCCCTTCAACGGAAACGCCAAGCTGATCTCTGCCAACGACAGCAGCAACTTCACCTATCGCGGGCGCTTTACCGACGATGCGCAGGCCGCAACGGTCGGCTATATTGCCTCCCAAAAGGCGCACAACGCGCTGCGCTGGCTGGCGGCGGAGCAGGGCGCGCGCGTGGTGTTCGGCGGGCGTACTTTCCTCTGCTGGAACCCGCAGGGAATCCAGATCTGCCACCCGGCCACCCCGCTTCGCCCCGCATCCGTTGAGACAAAGCCGTCGGATTACAAAGAGGCGCTGCAAAAAGCGCTCGACGGCTACCGCAGCGAGCTGCCGGAGCAAAACGCCGGCGTCGTCATCGCGGCGTTCGATGCCGCGACGACCGGCCGCCTCTCCCTGACCTATTATAACGAACTGCTGGGCTCGGACTTCCTGCAGCGTCTGTACGACTGGGACGAAACGTTCTGCTGGTGGGCACGAGATTACGAAACGAACGGTTATCGGATCCTGTCGCCATCGCTGTATCAGATCGTCAAATGCGCCTTCGGCACCCAGCGCGTTGAGAATAACATGGCCCGGCTCATGCCGGATGACCGCGTGCTGCGACAGCAGATGCAGCGGCTGGTGTCCTGCCGAGTGGATAGGGCAAGATTCCCGGCGGACATCGTGCAGGCGCTGGTTGAGCGGGCCTCGACCCCGCTGGCATACGCCCCAGGCGTCCGCGAGCGGCTGCTCACCGCAGCCTGCGCCGCGATCCGGAAATATCATCACGACTATTTTGAGGAGGAGTTGCAAATGGAACTGGACAAAGGCCGCACCGACCGCAGCTATCAGTATGGCCGCCTGCTCGCCGTGCTGGAAAAAGCAGAGCGGGACACGTATGACAAAGACGAGGGCAGAGACCCGAACGCCATCCGGCTGCAGGCCATGTTCCGCCGCCGACCCCTGCACACGTTCGGCATCGTCAACGATCAGCTGGAGCGGGCCTACTTCCCGCGCCTGAAGCCCGTCTCCCGCAGCTATTACAAACGCCTGATCTCCGAGATCGTGGAGATCATCTACGCCTGCCCCGAATCCGAGTGGGACAAGCCCCTGGAGGACACCTATCTGATGGGCTACTACCTGCAGCGCAAGGACCTGTACACAGCCAAAACCGAAAAAACGGGAAATACCGACGAGGAGGAGAATTGAACATGAGCACCCTGAATCACAAAATCGACTTTGCGGCTCTGGTCTCGGTCACGATGGCCAACAGCAACGGCGACCCGCTCAACGGCAACCGCCCCCGCACCGACTATAACGGCCACGGGGAAATGTCCGACGTCTGCATCAAGCGCAAGATCCGCAACCGCATGCAAGATCTCGGAAACACGATCTTCGTGCAGTCCGAGGATCGCTGCGACGATGGATTCGGCAGCCTGAGCGAACGCGCCTCGGCGGTCATGAAGGGCATCACCGACCGCGACGAATACGCGAAGAAGGCCTGCGAGACATGGCTGGATGTGCGCACGTTCGGGCAGGTGTTCGCATTCAAGGACAACAAGGGGCTCTCTGTTGGTGTTCGCGGCCCGGTATCCGTCCATCAGGCGGTCAGCCTGTCGCCGGTCGAGATCGAGTCACTGCAGATCACCAAGAGCGTCAACGGCGAAAAGAAGGCTAAGGGCGAGGCCCGCGCTTCCGACACCATGGGCGCCAAGCATTTCGTTCGCTTCGGCCTTTATGAGATCAAAGGCTCCATCAACGTGCAGCTTGCGGAAAAGACCGGCTTCACGCAGGCAGATGCCGAGACCGTCAAGGAGTGCCTGCGCACGCTGTTTGTAAATGACGCTTCCTCCGCGCGGCCGGACGGCTCTATGGAGGTCATCAAGCTCTTCTGGTGGGAACACAACTGCAAGGACGGACAGTATTCCTCCGCCAAGGTGCACCGCTCCCTGCAGGTCAAACTTAAAAAAGACGATGAGGGCAAAGACAGAATCCCCGCCTGTGCGGATGATTATGACATCACGCTGCTCCCGCTCGACGGTCTGGTTCCGGAAGTGATTGACGGTGTATGATCCCGACGACTGCCTGATGATCTCCGGCCTGCAGCACTTCCGGTTCTGCCGGCGGCAGTGGGCGCTGATCCATATCGAGCAGCAGTGGGCGGAGAATCTGCGCACCACGGAGGGCGCGCTTTTGCACGAGCGCGCCCACGATGAGCAGCTGCGCGAGCGCCGCGGCGACACGATCATCACGCGCAGCCTGCGCGTTTACTCGCTGACGCTCGGCCTCACTGGCCAGTGCGACGTCGTGGAGTTTCACCGGGACGAGCGCGGCGTGCCGCTGCACGGATATGAGGGCACATGGCTGCCGTTCCCGGTCGAATACAAGCGCGGCCGCGCCAAACAGGACGGCTGCGACGAGCTGCAGCTATGCGCCCAGGCCATGTGTCTGGAGGAAATGCTCTGCTGCGAGATCCCGGACGGCGCACTCTTTTATGGGGAAACGCGCCGGCGCGTGCGCGTGCCCTTCCCGCCGGAGCTTCGGGAAGAGGTGCGCACCGACGCCGCGCAGATGCACGATCTCTACCGCCGCGGCCGCACGCCGCAGGTAAAGCCCACGAAAGGCTGCAGCGCCTGCTCGCTCAGGGAGCTGTGTCTGCCGCGCCTGTCAAGGACCGGCTCGGTGCAGGCTTACCTGCGCGCCAACATGGAGGATGCACCATGAAAAAGCTGCTCAACACGCTGTTTGTCACCTCGGAGGACGCCTACCTGAGTCTCGACGGGGAAAATATCGTCGTCAGCCGCGACCGGCACGAGATCGGCCGCTTCCCGCTGCACACGCTCGCCGGGATCGTCAGCTTCAGCTATGCCGGAGCCTCCCCGGCGCTCATGGGCGGGTGCGCAAAGCGCGGCGTCGGGCTGACGTTCTGCACGCCCGGCGGCCGCTTTCTCGCCCGGGCCGTCGGCGAAGAAAACGGGAACGTGCTCCTGCGCCGAATGCAGTACCGCGTGGCTGACGACCCGGCGCAGAGCTGCCGCATCGCGCGCAATATGATCTTCGGCAAGCTGCACAACGCCCGCTGGAGCATCGAGCGCACAAAGCGCGACCACGCCCTGCGCGTGGACACGCAGCGTCTCCAGACCGCCATCGACCAGATCAAGGGGCTCTATCCGCTCGTCGCGGAGGAGACGTCGCTCGACACCCTGCGCGGCGAGGAAGGCGCCGGCGCCAAGGTGTACTTTGATGTTTTCGACGACATGATCCTGCAGAACAAGGCCGACTTCTTCTTTCACGAACGCAGCCGCCGGCCGCCGCTGGATAACGTCAACGCGCTGCTGTCGTTTGCGTACAGTCTGCTCGGCAGCGACTGTGCCGCCGCGCTCGAGAGCGTCGGGCTTGATGCCTATGTCGGCTTCCTGCACCGGGACCGCCCGGGGCGGACCTCTCTGGCGCTGGATCTCGTGGAGGAGCTGCGGCCGTGCTTTGCCGACCGGTTCGTGCTGTCGCTGATCAACAACCGCGTCATCGCTGCGACCGACTTTATGCGCACAGACAGCGGCGCCATACTGCTCACGGATGCAGGGCGAAAGAAGTTCCTGCGCGCCTGGCAGGAACGCAAGCGGGACACGATCACGCATCCGTATCTCAAAGAGAAGATCTCCTGGGGTCTGGTACCGTATGTGCAGGCACTGCTGCTCGCGCGGTATCTGCGGGACGATCTGGACGCCTACCCGCCATTTTTGTGGAAGTGAGGTGCCAGCCATGATGGTACTCATTACCTATGATGTCAACACGGAGGACGCAGCCGGGCGCCGCCGCCTGCGCCAGATCGCAAAGCAGTGCGTGAACTATGGGCAGCGCGTGCAAAACTCCGTTTTCGAGTGCCTGCTGGATGCCGCGCAGTGTAAACAGCTGCAGCACAAGCTGTGCTCGATCATGGATGAATCCGTGGACAGCCTGCGCTTTTACTACCTTGGGGATAAGTATCACACCCGCATCGAGCATTTCGGTGCCAAAGCGGGCTATGATGCCGAAGGCGCGCTGATAATCTAGCGGTATTGGGTGCGAAGTACAAGCGCGCAGAAAGTTCCGGAACCTTCGCACCCCAAAAAGGCCGAAAATGCGTGAATGTAAGCAAGCTTTTGCTTTATTTTTCCTTTTTCCCGTGTGTTTTTCGGCCGAGCAAGAACTCTTTTGTACCTTTTGTGCAAATTTGACGGGGTAAAATCGTCAAATTTGCTGTCGCGCCCCACACGGGGCGCGTGGATTGAAATGCCGCGATCTTCCTCGCGCTGCTGTTCCCGGCGAGTCGCGCCCCACACGGGGCGCGTGGATTGAAATTGATTCCGCAAGAGCGGGCCGGGCGGCGGAAAGGTCGCGCCCCACACGGGGCGCGTGGATTGAAATGCGGCCGTTTCCTCTGCCACCGAGCCGACGAGAGTCGCGCCCCACACGGGGCGCGTGGATTGAAATGCCCGACACCGCGCCATCCCAGAACGTCTTGAACGTCGCGCCCCACACGGGGCGCGTGGATTGAAATTCGGCGTCCTCATCCTTGACGACGTATACCGTCGTCGCGCCCCACACGGGGCGCGTGGATTGAAATCCGGATCTGGTGGTGGACTACTCGGCCTACATGGTCGCGCCCCACACGGGGCGCGTGGATTGAAATGGCGTGCGCCCCAGCGCCTCGCCCATCTCCTTGTAGTCGCGCCCCACACGGGGCGCGTGGATTGAAATGTCATCGTCAGCGGCGTGAGGACCGGCCGGCAAATGTCGCGCCCCACACGGGGCGCGTGGATTGAAATGCCGATCCGGCAATAGCCCATGATTGCCACGCCCGTCGCGCCCCACACGGGGCGCGTGGATTGAAATTCCGATGGACGTATATGCATCCACTTTCGTCGTAGTCGCGCCCCACACGGGGCGCGTGGATTGAAATTTGCCCCGCTTGATCCTCTGCACGGCTTCGGCATAGTCGCGCCCCACACGGGGCGCGTGGATTGAAATGCCCGCGGAAAAAATTTTTTTAAGCGCGCAGACGTCGCGCCCCACACGGGGCGCGTGGATTGAAATACCGGCAGCGCCGCCGTCGCCGTCAGCACCAGCGGTCGCGCCCCACACGGGGCGCGTGGATTGAAATCAGCCGAACATGATGGGCTGGGCGTGCTATCAGGGGTCGCGCCCCACACGGGGCGCGTGGATTGAAATTTGTTCCTCTGGCTCTCGTAGTACGATGCCGCACGTCGCGCCCCACACGGGGCGCGTGGATTGAAATGCTTTCAGCTCGTCGATCACGCCGAGCACCATGGTCGCGCCCCACACGGGGCGCGTGGATTGAAATCTGACCGTGCTGTTGGACAAGGAAGGCATGGACGCCGTCGCGCCCCACACGGGGCGCGTGGATTGAAATCGCGACAACTACACAGGTGAGAATGACAATGAGAAGTCGCGCCCCACACGGGGCGCGTGGATTGAAATACTTGACAAGGTACAGCGCAGGCGCTATACTGATAGGTCGCGCCCCACACGGGGCGCGTGGATTGAAATCGTATTGGGAAGAAAGGGCGAAACATGAACGGCCGTCGCGCCCCACACGGGGCGCGTGGATTGAAATTGTTGCAAGACCATATCATCATTTGTGACCATAAGGTCGCGCCCCACACGGGGCGCGTGGATTGAAATCTTTGCCTCCGTCGTCAGGCCGGCAAGGTCGCCGTCGCGCCCCACACGGGGCGCGTGGATTGAAATTCGGTGTACGTAAAATCGTACACCGTCTCAAAAAAGTCGCGCCCCACACGGGGCGCGTGGATTGAAATGACGCACCCTCGCTGACAATGATATCGCAGACATGGTCGCGCCCCACACGGGGCGCGTGGATTGAAATGTCTACACACTGTCCGCAGCTTCCTTTACAGTTGTCGCGCCCCACACGGGGCGCGTGGATTGAAATTATGCATCCGGCGACAGAAGCCTGACCGTAAAGCAGTCGCGCCCCACACGGGGCGCGTGGATTGAAATCTCGCGCTGCTGTTGCCGGCGATCCGTTTGGATCGTCGCGCCCCACACGGGGCGCGTGGATTGAAATGGGCGTGCGTTCAACGGCACGATGGGCATCGCGTGTCGCGCCCCACACGGGGCGCGTGGATTGAAATTTGTTTCCGCGAGAGCGGGCCGGGCGGCGGAAAGGGTCGCGCCCCACACGGGGCGCGTGGATTGAAATTACAACGGCGGCTCGCGCTGGTGCGGAGATGTGCCGTCGCGCCCCGCGCAGAACGCCCCCAACGGCAGACGCCCCGGACTGCAAATGCAGTCCGGGGCGTTCATATAAAAGGAAGGCATGCTCTGCCGAAAGAACGAGATCGGAAGCGCGCGGACACCGTCGCGCAACGGGAGAAGAGGTACTGTGAAAGATCGAAAAGAGGCCTCTGGGCCTGCACGCTTCCAAATGAGGGGGTATGTTCAGCATAGAACAAATTATGCCACAAGGAAAGCCACGGAACCGCAGTTTCGTGGCTTTTTGCCTCACTTATGCGTTTTTGTGGTCTAATGTGTGCTCCCACGCATCGCCGAGCTCCTTCCACCGGCCCATGATATCCTTCCACAGGTGCAGCGCCCAGGGCGCAAACACCTCCGGCGGCGGGCAATCCGGCCGGCTGAGCCAGTTTTGAATAATATCCATGACCACATCCGACATCTTCCCGGACATGAACGCCTCGTTCTGCGGATCGGAAAAGAGGTCGGAAAAGTCCGCCTGCAGGTACGGCCGCAGCCGGGCGCAGAGAAAGTCGTGGAACGAATTCTGCCCCGTGAACGTGAGCGCGCGGGCGTAAAACGCGCGGTCGGCATACAGATACGTGCACACGCGCCCGAAGAGGTCGAACAGGCCCGGCTCGTCGTCGCCGATCGCCTTCTGAAAGCCCTTGTCGTAGATCCACGTCACGAGCTGGTACTTGTCCGTAAAGTGCCGGTAGAACGTGCGCCGGTTGATCTCCGCGGCCGCGCACAGATCGGTCACGGTGATGTCCGCGAAGTCGCGCCGGAGCATGAGCTCCTTGAGACTCTCGGCGAGCACTTTTTTCGTTGCGGATTCGCGCATGGCGGCCGCCCCCTTCCGGTATTCCTGCCGCCAGTATAGCGCACACGCAGCAAAACTGCAACAGACCCTGCCGCGGATGCGGCAGGGTCTGTGCATAAGGAAAAAAGAAGGGAGGGGAAAGAATGATCACTTTGCAAATGTCTGCGCAAGCTCCTGAGTGACGCGCAGGTACGTCTCGATGTCCGCGACGGTGTGGCAGTGCAGCGGCGAGACGCGGATCGCACCCGTGAGGCCGACAGCCTCGACGATGCGCTTGGAATACACGCTGGTATTGACGCGCTCAAAGGTCGTGACGCCGCGCTTCTGGTACTCCTCGACGCAGCGGGTCATGTCCAGGCCGTCGATGCCCATGGCAACGATCAGGTCGCGGTGCGTGAGATCCTCGGTGTCAACATACACGTGTACGCCGGGGATGTGGCGCAGACCGGGCACGTTCTGCGTGCCCTCGAGCATGGTGTGCAGCAGCGCGCGCTCCTGCAGGTGGATGTGCTCCATGCCGGTCACAAACAGCGTGCGGCGGTCGTCCGACTGGATGAAGTGGCCGCCGAGCCAGCAGACATAGTCCACCACGGCGCTCATGGCCGCGAAGTTGCCGGGCGTGGGCGAGCCGAGCTCCCAGACGTCGGCCGGGCGCTGCAAGACCTTGCGGTGCGGCAGCTTGGCCACGCGATCGGACACGTAGCCGTAGCCCATACCGCGGGTGCCGAAGAATTTATAGGGTGCAAACGTCGCGCCGTCGACGCCGAGGGCGTCCACGTCGAGCACGGCGTGCGGCGCGTGCTGCACGGCGTCGGTGACGATGTAGATATCGGGGTTGATCTCGCGCGCAGCCTTGACGATACCGGCCATGTCCATGATGCTGCCGGTGATGTTCGAGGCATACATGATGCTCAGCAGGCAGGTATCCGGCGAGACGACGCGGCGGATTTCCTCGACGTCGATGCCGCCGGTCTTCGGGTTCGCCTGCGCGACGCGAAATTCCTTGCCGGTCTTGTCGCAGTAGTATTTCACCGCGTCATATGCCGACGGGTGCTCGAGCACGGACGTGACCGCGCTCTTGCCGGGGCAGTTTTCCAGGATGGCGCCGACGATCTGGAACATCGCCTGCGAGGCAGTCATCTCCGAGATGAGCGCGCCGCCCGATGCGCCGAAAACGATGTGCATAATGTCGTCGATGCCGTGCAGCTGCACTTTTTTGAGCGCGCGGGAACGATCGTGCAGCCGCTCCGGGCAGTCCGGGAACGCCTGGTACTTTGCCTGCGCCTCGACGGACGCCTTCAGGCGCAGCGAACCGCCGGAATTTTCAAAGAACAGGCGCTGGCCAAATTCCGGATCCGCATCCACATAGTAAAAGCGATCCTTGATCTCCGCCGACAGTGCAGGATCAAACAGCAGACCTTCGTTGAGATTTTGCATGGTTTTCTCCTTCCAAATGTAACAATCTGAGCGGGTGCGGCGCGGCGGCCGCACCCGAAATCGTCATTTCTCTTCCGCAGCCGGGGTCTCGGGCGCGGCGGCGGTGCCCTTTTCAAAGTGGCGGCCGATGCCGGTGATCGCACTGAGCAGGAACAGCAGGATCAGCAGCCAGCTGTGGAAGTTATACGGCACGTAATCCAAAAACGAGAACGACTCCGAGACGACGCCGCTCGCGATCGCGAGGCTGACGGCGTTGAGGCCGACGGGGTTGTACGGCACGATGCCGGCAAGGCCGGTCGCAATGCCGTCCATGAGGTTCGAGCCGCGGGTGCGCTCAATGTTGTGCGTCTGCAGGAGCTTGCGCACGACCGGGCCGACGAACAGGATCGAGATGGACGCAGCGCCGATGGCCACGCTGCCGATGACGCTCAGCAGGATGGTGACGAGCTCGGCCTGACGCGGGGTCTTGCTGGCGTTGTTGAGCTTTTCGAGCAGCATGTCAAACACGCCGCTGCGCTTGAGCATCTCGAGCAGCGCGAACATGAAGAAGCTGAAGCAGATGACATTGAGCATGCCGGTCAGGCCGGCGCCGATGGGGCCGGTAGCCGAAAACAGCGTCGGCACATCGAGGAAGCCGAACACCAGGCACAGCACAAAGCCGACCAGATCGCAGACGATGAGCGTGCTGATGAGGTTCCAGCCGCGGAGCATCAGGATGATCATGATGACCGGGATGACGAGCATGACGAGCGTCTTGGCATAGGCGGGGTCGATGACGTCCGGCAGCGTGACGGACGTGGACGTCTTGATACCGACGATGATGAACAGCACGGCGGAAATGACGCCGGCGATCAGCGAATACGGCAGACGGGTGCGCACGACGTCGCGCACTTCCGCGTCCTGCGTGAGCGCGGAGGCGATGGTCGTGTCGGAAATGGGGGCGAGGTTATCGCCGAAGATCGCGCCGCTGACGATGGCGCCGACCACGACGGAGGGATTCGCACCGACGGACGCCGCGACGGGCAGCAGCACCGGCAGCACGGCGACGATGGCACCGTTGGACGTGCCGCAGGCCGTCGAGATCAGCAGGCAGACGAGAAACGCCACCAGCGGCAGGAAGCCCGCGCTCAGGCCGAGCTTCATCACAAGCCAGGTCAGGCCCTGAATGAGGCCGCTCTGGCGCAGCTCCTGCGACAGGATGCCGGCCAGCAGGAACGCGAAGATAATGACACACAGCGTGTCGTTTTTCAGGCCGTCCACGACCGCCTGTTCAAATTCCTTTTTGTTTTTTGCCAGCAGGAACGCCACACACAGTCCGGCGAAACCTGCCATGCAGAACAACACCAGGGACACTTTCTTCATCGCGGCGATCACGATCATGAGGCACATGAAGACCAGCAGCGGCGCACACGCGCCGAGCGTGCCCCCGTAAAATTGCATACGTTTGTTTTTCTCCATTGTGAGGTCCTCCTCTCAAATAATCCAACACCGGTATTGTTGTATGCGGTATTTTTAGCTCTTTTATGCGTAAAAGTCAATTGAATTTTCAATGTTTTTCATGCACTATTGCATTTTCTACAATTTATACAGTATAATGTTGTTGCTACTGCAACATTCGTTGCGGCACTGCTCACAATCCCCAGAAAAAAGGATGGTGTTCCCATGAGCGGTAAACTGGAACAGCGCATTCAAAGCGCGCATTTGACGCGGACGGAAAAAGTCATCGCGGATTATTTTCTCGAGCACAGCGGCTCGCTATATTTTTTAACGGCCAAGGACATCGCGCTTGCGCTCGGCGTGAGCGACACCTCGGTCATCCGCCTGTGCCGCACGCTGGGCTACCGCGGCTTCCGTGAGCTGCAGGAGAGCCTGCGCAGCGAGCTCTCACAGGTCATCGAGCGTGAAAAATACGTCATCCCGCAGCATCAGGTGCCGGACAAATTGCAAAAGTATCAGGACCTGAGCTCGTTTCAGTGCCTGCAGTTCGCCGTAGACTGTCTGCAGGAGACTTACCGCAAGAACGACCCGGAAAAATACGGGCAGATCGTACGCATCCTGCTCGAGAGCGAGCACATCTTTGTCTCCGGCTTCCGCGGCCTGGCGGGGCCGGCGCGGCACCTGGGGACGCTGCTGTCGCAGTATACCCGGCACGTGGAGTATTTCTGTGACGCGGACACCCGCTGCGTAGAAAAGCTGCTCGACTACGGCCCGCACGACTGTGTGATCCTGCTCGGTGCCGAGCGCTACTCGCGCATGACGTGCGTACTGGCCGAGATGGCGCACGACGCCGGCTGCCGGCTGATCGTCATCACCGACAAGCTCACCGCGCCCTTCGCCGGCGATGCGGACATCGTGCTTCTCGCCGATCTGTCCAGCCCCTCGCCCACAAACTCCTATATCGGCGTGAACTTTCTCATCGAGGCCATCGCCTTCGAGTTCAGCCGCACGCTCGGCGTATATCCGCAGCAGCGGCTGTCCCGGCTGGACGCTTACCTGTCCGAGCTGCAGCTGTACTGACCGGCGGCCAAAAAGCATTGCATTCGCAGGCAGTTTTCGCTACAATAAAGACAATCTGAAATTGGGAGGCCATGCCATGCATCCGCGCAACCTGCACCTGTATTTCTTCAGCCCCACGGGCGGCACGCAGCGCGTCGCCGGGCTCTTCGCGGAAAATCTGAACGCGGCCGACGCCTGCGCCGACATCACCGTGCACGCCGAGGCGAAGACGTTTTCTGCCGACGACTGCCTGCTCGTGTTCTTCCCGGTCTATGGCGGGCGCGTGCCCTGGCCGTGTCTTGAGCGCGTGCGTGCCCTGCGCGGGACGGACACTCCGGCCGTGCTCGTGGCCGTGTTCGGCAACCGCGCCGTGGACGACGCTCTGCTCGAAATGCGCGATACGCTCACCCCGCTGGGCTTTCGCGTGATCGCGGCGGCGGAGGTCATTGCGCCGCACTCGGTCAACACCGACATCGCCGCCGGCCGGCCGGACGCAGCCGACCGCGCGAAGATCGAAGGGTTCTGCACCCAGCTCGCGGCCCGCATCGCCGCCGACGCCCCGGCCGAGATCGCCGTGCCTGGCGATCCGGACTACCGCGCCTACAACGGCCTGCCGCTCAAGCCGACCGGCGGCCTGCGCTGCATTCGCTGCGGCCTGTGCGCGGACAACTGCCCCGCCGGCGCGATCCCGAAGGCCGCGCCGCAGAAGGTGGACAAGCATAAGTGCATCTCCTGTCTGCGCTGCATCCAGATCTGCCCGCAGTCGGCCCGCGGCGTGCCGCTGCCGCTGCGGCTGGCCGCGGCCGCCACGGTGAAAAAATACTGCACCGGGCGCAAGGAGCCGAAATTCTA
>ERZ838577.2451-NODE-2451-length-20750-cov-3.872095_pt1 | contig 20750 bp, 14 predicted proteins | sample MGYA00519682_ERZ838577 | MGnify/ENA primary metagenome ERZ838577 (study PRJEB31850, sample SAMEA3708838) | human gut metagenome | biome: human gut; feature: human-associated habitat; material: faeces | place: China | collected 2014 ...
TTTTTGTCTTCCTGAACTTCTTGATTTTTCTCCGTTTTTATATTTTCTTCCATTTTCGGGGGGGGGGGTGACATGTTCCCCTTCTGTATAATATTTCTCTTTATTTTCATACATCAGGTAGTCCGCCTGACGGATGGCCTCCGCAAGGGGATGCACGCCGCTGACGCCGCCGATGCTGACGGACAGGTGCAGCTCCGGATACTCCGGAATGACGATCCGGCGGACCGCCTCCCGGATCTCGTTCTGCTTCCGCACAAAAATATGCTCGTCCATTTTGGGAAACAGCAGTAAAAATTCGTCGCCGCCGTAGCGGATCAGCGTATCCGTACTGCGGATGCAGGAGTGGATCGCGGCGGCAATGTCCCGCAGGACGGTGTCTCCGGTTTGGTGGCCGTAGGCGTCATTTACCTGCTTGAAGCTGTCCACGTCGATGATCGCCACATGCTCCATGCCCTCCAGATGGGAGTGATAGGACTCAAAATACCGCCGGGCATAGGTGTTCGTGAGCGGGTCCATGAACAGCTCCATGTTCTCGGCCCGGCTGTGATCCAGCAGGAGCCGGGTGCCGTTGGCGTCGATCCAGCGGCCCTCACTCAGCTTGGACAGCATTTCCAGCACACAGGGCATCCCATTCAGGCACAGGTATTTGGAAATGACGAAGTACATATCCGTATTGGTAAATTCCAGCTTGTTCAGGGTCGTTTTCTGGGCAAATGCCCGGGAGGAAATGCAGTTGGCGCAGCTGCGGTCGTTGTCCCAGAAGGCCGCACAGTGGCTGCCGTTGGGATGGAGAACGCCCTGCTCGTCCAATTCCAACACGGAATTGGTAGTGGGGTCTACAAGGCGGACAACATCGAATACCATTCTCAGACGGCGCATCTCCGCCGCGAGGGCCTGCGTGCCGTCCTCCGTATTCACGTCCGCGGCCGACAGCAGCAGCGGCTTTTTGACGGAGAGCTGCGGGTCCACCAGTTGACCCACGGCACCCACATAGTGCTCCGGCTGCCGGTCGGACCACAGCGTCCGCACCCGCAGATCGCACCAGTGATGCTCCGTGCCGCAGGGCAGCAGCAGGCTCACGGAAAATTCCGGCGTCTCCTTGGTCGTGGCATCCATCGCCTCCTGCAGCCGGCGGAAATCCTTCTGACTCAGGCGGTGGAAGCACTCCGGGTGAGCAGCGTTCTTCACTGTATGGCGGTACTGGGGCGGTTCATCCCAATTGGTGATGTCCGCCAGACCGGAAAGCGCGTCGAACTCAAACTGGATCCCGCCGCTGCAAGACGCGAAGAAGTCGATGCGCTCCTGCAAGGACTCCAGTATCCGCTGCACCCGGTCATTCCGCGGCAGATCGGCCCGGGCCAGAAGCTCATCGGACAGCCGGTTCACCTCCAGCCGGTAGGGATCTCCGTCCAGCGGGACATGGGACGTAATGCGGAGCCGGGGCGATACGTCCGCCAGACATTCCAGCAGCAGCGGATTGAAGGCGCCGCACTCTCCGCCCAGGATCATGGCGATGGCCGTATCGTGGTCAAAGGCTTTTTTGTAGCACCGCTCGCTGGTCAGCGCGTTGTAGACGTCTGCCAGAGCCACCACCTGCGCGGCGATGGGGATTCGTTCCCCCCGCAGCCCGTCCGGGTAGCCGTGGCCGTCCCACCGCTCATGGTGCCAGCGGCAGATCTCCAAGGCGTAACGGAACAGCGGCTTTTCCTGTCCGAAGGTCATCTGCTCCAGGATCACCGCGCCGGCTGCCGCGTGGGTCTTCATCACGGCGAATTCCTCCGAGGTCAGCTTCCCCGGCTTATTCAAAATCTCCTCCGGAATGGTGATCTTGCCGATATCATGGAGGGCGGAAGCCGTTTTGATCAGGGCGATGTCCTCCTCAGAAAGGTGGTAGGCCTTCGTCTTCTCTACCAGCCGGCGGAGCAGCAGCTCCGTTATGCCGCGGATGTTGCGGATATGGTCGCCGCCCTCATGGTTGCGGAACTCCACCACATGACTGAGAATTCCCACCATCAGGTTGCTGTTTTCCTCTTTTTCCCGGATCTGGTCGGAAACCAGATACATCAGCCGCTTCTGGTTGGCATAGAGCTTCAGGGTATTTTCCACGCGGTGGCGCACGATAAAGGTGTCGAAGGGGCGGCGGATATAGTCCGTAACGCCCATGGCGTATGCCTGCTGAATGGCCTGATTGGTCTCATCGGTGGAGATCATGATGACCGGGATCTCATCGATCCACCGGAAGCGGTTCATCTGCTCCAGCACCTGAAAGCCGTTCATCTCCGGCATATTGATGTCCAGCAGCATCAGATCCACCGTCAGCTTCTTTTCCATCAGCCGGACAGCCTCCCGCCCATTTTGAGCCTCAATATAGTGATACTGCTCTCCCAGAATCTCCATCAGCATCATGCGATTCAGTTCCGAATCGTCAACGATCAAGACCGTCTGTCGTTCCATACAGCCATCCCCTCCTGCTTCCGCTTGCAAAAAAGCGTGTCAACGTCCGCTTTTTGTTTTCGTATATTCATGCACCGCAGGTCTTCGCCGCGATGTACCGCGGCGACGGCCTGCTTCCCTCCCCCGGTCAGTCCACTGCCCGGAGAAGCTCCACCGTTCTGTTGTACGCCTGCGCCAGCTGGTCGTAAAGTGCTTCGCTGCCGTCCAGCCGTCCGGCCCGCAGAAGCTCCGTCAGCTCGCTGGCCGGGGCGGTCAGATGGGAAAAGCCCATCGTCAGACACAGGCCCTTGATGGTATGCGCCGCCCGGAACGCCGTTTCCACGTCGCCCTGTTCCAGCGCTTTCGTCAGCTCCGCAAAGCTCTTGTCCTCCGGGAACTTCACGGCGAATTTCCGGATCATGGCTTCGCTGGGAATTCGCTGGGAGATCTCCTCAAAATCCGCGCCCATCGCCTGATAACACTGCTTGATCGTCATTTTTGTGCCCCCATATCTGCTGTCAGCATTTTTATGAATGCAGCATTGTAACCACCGGCTGTGCCGGTGGTTACAATGCTGTCTAATTCGTCTCCTGATTGATCTGCTTCACCTGAAAATCTGCCTCGGCCAGCTTGGTGTCCCGCCGGTCCTCGATTTGGAATTTAACGGTAAAAACTCTTTCCGTATCATTATATTCTACGGAAAAATCTTTGACCTTCAAACCCTCCGGATAGGCGTATGCACCCAGGAATTTATTTTCTCCCAGATACACCTGACCGCTGGCAAGATCCACTTTAAAAATATCCTTAGCCGGACCTTTCACATAGCCCACGCCCTGAATAAACACCGTGTTGTCGGCCTCCACCGTGCAGTAGCGCAGCTTGTCGCTGATGGCGGTGGTCAGCGTGGAGCAAAGCTCCTGGGCCTGAGAGTCCGCCATGGAAATGCGGAAGCTCCGCACCGCGGCATTGGCCCCCACTGCCACAAGGCTGCTGAACAGCAGCACGATGATCACCGTGCAGAGCATCTCCGTCAGGGTCAGGCCGTTTTGATTCCGCAGTCTTTTCATGACCCGGCCCCCGCTTTATCGTGGCTGTAATAGTAATAGCCGTTGTTTTCGTAGAGCGACACCGGGCCGGAGCCGGTTTTTTTGCCGTTCGCTCCCTCTCCGGTCAGCGTGACTGTCGGAGGATTTGCCGAATTTGTCGGTGCTGTTGCATACTTGAACATAACATTCGTGTTCCGGGTCTTGGCGTTGATCTTTTCCGCCGTGACCACAGACGTGGCCAGAATGCCAAAGGCCAGCACGGCGATCAGGATGGAGACCAGCGATTCGATCAGCGTTTCGCCCCGGTTATTTCTCAGCTTGTTCATGGGCCTGTCACCTCGATCCCTTTGGTGATCCTCTGCGGCTCCCACTTGACCGTGGTCTTGTAAATATACGAGTCGACATCTTCGCTGGAGTAGGATTCCGGAGTCTCCTCTTTCAGCGTCCCCTGCATGGTCAGGGTCATGCGGCAGTCATCCGTCTTACCCTCTTCCGACTTCAAAGACAGCTGTACCTGAATTTGGCCGTCCTTCTGTGCGGAAAAGGCGGCTGTCACCGTTCGCAGGTTGGTGCCATTGCTGACCTCCAGATCTACATTGATAGTATCTCTGAAAGCCTTGAGACTGGCGTATTTGTCTTTTTTTTCGCCATCCTCAATGCAGGCGGACAGCCATGCGCCCATGATCCCCGTGGGGTTTGTTACATTAGTGCTGTATGAGACATTTTCCCCAGTGATGTTCCCATCTGTATCTCTCACCGCAGTATGGGTTTCCGTCATGGTCCGCTCATACTTGTCCCCCGCAATGCTGTCTCGGATCAGCTCCGCGGCGGAGCTGACCGTCAGGTAGTTCTGCTGGGCCTCCCGGTCGCTTTTCATGTGGTGGGCGGCGCTGACGGCAGCCGTCAGGATCGCCGCGCCCACCGCCATGGCCAGCAAAATGAGCAGGAGGGCCATCAGGATCGTAGCGCCGCTGTTGTTTTTTAACTTTTTCATCCGGATCGCCCTCCTTTCCTCTCATTTTCCCGGAAATTCCGACGGCAAACGCCGTCCCATTGTGTTTGCTCAGCCTCCGCCGCTTATTTCCTTGACCGTTACCGGCAGGATCGCCGTGGCGGTGTAGTCCTTGCCGCCCACTTTGCAGGTCGCTGTGATGCGGAGCTGCGTTTCTCCCGCGGCAACGCCCGTGACCGTGATCTCATCACCAACAGGCTCGGTAACCTCTGCCACCGCCGGGTCATCACTGGTGACTGTCCAGGTGGCTGTATGCGCTTGATTCTTCTTGTCAACAGCCTTGAGTTGGACGGTCTTTTCGTTTCCAACGTTCAGTTCAACGCTTTCCGCTCCCAAGTTCACCTTCAGATCAGCTGTGACCGTGACCATCAGCCGGGCGGTGTAGTCGCCGTACTTCGCGATCACCTCGGCTGCGCCGGTCCCTTCGCCCTTCAGCGTGACCGCAAAGTCACCCGTTTCGTTTTTGGTAGCCTTTGCCGTGACCACGCCCTCGGGGCTGTAAGTGAATTCCAGCGATTTCGTCCCTGTCCCCTCGGGTACATTGAACAGATTCAGTTTCAGTTCCTTCGTGGCCCCGGAGGACGGCACATAGTCCGCGATCAGATCCAGAGAGACAATACCCTCGTTCCAGAGCATACCCACCTTGGGCCATGCGCCGTAGTGGAGGTTGACCGTCACCCCGGTGCTGTCCGTTCCCCGCAGCACGGTGGGGAAGGGATAATCCTGCCCTTGCAGAGCCGCGTCACTGCCGGGGAAGCTGTACTTGCCGTGGATCGTGGAGCCGTTTTCCATATTGGTGACCCAACCGAACCCATTGCCCAGCTTTTTCTGGAAGTTGTTGGCTGTCTTGTCGCTCCGGTTCGACATCTGGGCGTAGGTGCGTTCCGTCAGGCCGATGCTGTAAATTTTATCCTTGCCGCTTCCCCACATCACGCTCGCCATATCTCCCAGGTCGCCCTGGAGCATACGCTTCCGCGCGGCCTCTTGCGCAGTGTTTGACGTCCCGCCTCCGTAAACATCGGCAAGCGAGCTTTTCGCCGAATCACCCTTTGCTCGCAATGCATTGGAGAAATCGATCTTCGCACTGTCAGCAAGATAGTAGCAGTTTTGGATCGTCAGCCGCTCCGCCTGACCAAATCTGTCCGCAACGCTGCCGATGAGGCTGATACCATTGATCGTTCCCTCCAGCTTCGGGAAGATCACATAGGTGTAGCAGTTCTTATAGGTCGGCTGACCGTCAATCACACTGGTGCTGCCGGTAAAGTTCACGAAGTTGGACGAGAAACCGCTGCCGCCGATGCCGCCAAGGAAAATATACGTAGCCGGACTTGATCCCCCACTCATATTGAAGGTGGTATTGTTCGTAAACTGAAGTGTTTTTGCGTCAAGTAGGCTTCCGCTTTCGTTTCCAACACGCTCGCGGAGCGTTTCATTCCCCACAGTGATCGTACCGCCGGAGTAGCAGTCCGTCACGCTGTAGCGCACACCGCCAGCTATACCGCCCACGCGGACAAATGTGCCGTATTGCGGCGCGTTCAAGGCGCCGTTTTCATTGTTATCACGGTGGGTGCAGTTAATCTGAATGTCCACCACTGCGGTGCATTTCATCAGGTTAACGTTGGAAACACCGATCAAACCGCCGACTACCGCCTCACCAAGCTGCTGTTTATTTTTGCTGTTATCAGCAACGGTATAACCTGCGATGGCGCAGTTCTGGATGGTACTTTTGCCAAGATTGTCTTGATAATCATAAGCGATGCCCACCAAACCGCCCAGAGCATAGGCGCACTGATACTGGTCTTCATTCCGTGTACTTGTGCCCTTCGGCGTGTAGCCTGTGCTGCGCTGGATCACACCATTGTTGTCGCTGTAGAGCATGATGTTTTCGATCGTTGCGCCCGCCGTGGTGCCGAATACGCCCACATTGTAACAGTAGGAGTTGATGGCGATGTTCTTGATGTAGTAGTTCCCGCCGTTGTACTGCCCGCCAAACCACGTATACAGCACAACATTGTAGTCGCTGCCTGTATGATTGTCTACCGCGCCGGCAATGGGATAGAACACAGTATTCTCTGCGCCATCCGCCGGAGCGTTCAGTGCCATACCATTGAGGTCATGCGTCTGGGTCCAGCTCCGTTGGGGGCAGTTACTCAGCGCAGCGCTCATCTTCTGCTCCCCTTGCTCCGTGACCGTGGCGTATTGCAGATAGGGGAACTGATTATAGGTTTTTGAGGTCACCGGGCGGTCCGTTCCGGTATAAAAGGTGAAAGAATACTTAGGATTCCACCAGGGGCCCAAATACGTTGCTGTAACTTCACAGCTCCAGTTGATGAATTGGAGCTGCTCCACGGAGCGGATTTGGTACTGCTTTTTCGCGCCCGTCTTGCCGAGATCCTGCGCATTGCCCACATCCTCAACCGGGCAGTAGGAGTCTCCGAAGAAGGGGCAGACGGCGTAGGTGTAGGGCTTCCCATTCTGATTCAAGGTCCATGTGCCGTTGGCGGCAAGTGTAAAGCTGTCACTGTTGCTTTTGGTCTCTGCCGACAGCTGCAGGCCATTTTCGCCGTCGGTCCGATAGCAGGTGAAGGTATAGCCGGACACCTGCTTGGCAAGCTCTGTTTGTGCTTCGGCGTTTTTTGCTCCAAGGACAAAGTTGACGCTCGGCGTCAGGTTCCCACTTGTTCCGTCCTTGTAGTAGTAGCCGTAGCCGAAATCGGTGATCTTGCCGCCGTCATCGTGGGCGGTGCAAAGGCTGCTGCCCGTCTTGCGGATATCTCCGGTGAAGCCGATGTAGGAGAAGTGGTAGCCGCTGTTGGCGCCGCCCTCCTCCTTTTCCCAATAGACCATGCCGATGGTTCCCATGTCCGCCGGGGTCGGCCAGTCGCCGTAGTGGACGCGCGTCTTGGCCGATCCGGCGGTGACGCTGCTGGGATAGGGATACACCGTTTCAGAGGGGTCCGTATTCTGGTGTTTGAGGCTGTGCTCCTTATCAACCGTGGCAAAGCCGTCCAATTTCAGCGCCTTCATCTGCTTATGATTCTGCGCCTTCGCACCGTTGGTGCCCGCCTTGTAATCGTACAGGCGCACCGTCCCCGCGAAGGTATAGGTGCCGCCGCTGAGGTAATAGCAGTCGGAAACGCTGCCGTGATCCGACGTGAAGCCGTTGACCTCCGCGCCCGTCACCGCGGTCAGCGCCGTGGCGCAGTAGCTGTTGCGGATGGTGCCCTGATTGTCGCCCACAAAGCCGGAGATCATGGCACTGCCGCGGATCTCCGTCAGTTTGATGCTGCCGAGGGCGTAGCTTTGGCGGATGTAGCCGCTGCCGTCGTTCATACCCACCAGACCGCCGGCACAATAGCTCCGGGCATAGGTGCTGGTGCCGGTGATGCTGGGAATATCGGCGCTGCATGCCTGGATCAGGCCCTCGTTGCACCCCACCAGACCGCCGAGGTAGTAGGTGCTGCCGCTGTAGGCGCTGCCGGACAGCCGGTAGCCGGAAACGGCGCAGTTTTTGATCGTGCCGCTGTTTTTACCGGCCAATACGCCTGTATACACCGTTTTCCACTGGACATTGCCGCCCAATTTGGAGGTGGGGGCGTTTTCCAGCGGTTTCACCGTTGTCACGACGATGTTCTCCAGCGTTCCTGTTGTAAAGCCGAACAGGCCGACGGCATGGCCGTCCTCCCCGCTGGCAAAGGAAACGCCGGTGATGATATGGCTGCCGCCGTCATAGCGGTGCTTAAAGGGGGCGTCTTCTGTCTGTCCGATGGGAGCCTGCTGAGTGACTGCTTTCCCGCCCTTGCCGTAGTCCTTCCAGTTATAGGTGTCGTAATCGATGCCCCGCTCCTGCTGGAAGGCAGCATCTTTGTGCAGAACCTTCTCGTCGGCGTATTTGTTGTAATATTCACTCAAGGCGTACAGCTGCCGCGCCGTGCGGATGCTGACCAACTCCGGTGCTCCGGTTTTGGCCGCCAGCGCAGTCTTGGCAAAATGGGGGTTGTAGTAGTATGCCTTGCCCGCCGCGCTGCCTACCGTCAGCTTCGTGTAGAAGCCGTCCGGGACATCAGTGACATTCTGCACCAGATCCGCAGGCAGGGGCAGCAGGTAGTAGGTCTTCGATGTGCCGTCCTTGTCGGTGACCTTAATGGGGATCTTGTCCTCCGGTTTCAATTCATAGGTCTTGCCGTCAACCGTCACCTTCACGTTTTTCTCCGGCTCGGTTTCGTAGATCATGCCGTAGCCGTCGCCCAGCACCGTTTTGTCGGACAGCGCCTCAACGTTGGCGCCGAAGAAGCCGTAGTCGGCCCCACCGTACCACTCGTAGTACACCAGTGCGCCGTCTTCAAACTCCGCCTTCCAGTCGCCGTAATGGGGCAGGTTTTTCAGCTTGGGATAGGAGTACAGCGTCAGGCCCAGACCTTTCATCAGGTTGTAGGCATAGGTATCGCTGTTCTGTCTGGTGAAGTCATTATTAGAAGAGCCAGAAGCGAACAGCTTTTCCACTGCATTCTCGGCGCTCAGGTCACTATAATTTATCGATGTACCGATGGTGGATTCCGCCGAATTGCCGAGATAATAGACGTGTTCCACTTTGGCTCCGGTGCCGTTTTTACCAGCCGTTCCATACGTTAATAACTTGTCTGCGTCCAGTGGAACACAGGCACTGTATATGTTTTGCAGTGTATTATTTTTGGCAGACAGGTCGCACGCCACAAGGCCCGCAGTGGTCTGGCCCTCCAAAAATCCGGCGGCATAACAATCTGTGATTTTTAACGTTGCCGTAGCAACAACTCGCCGACCAATCAAACCGCTGGCATAACCTGCATCCGTTTCAGTGGTTTCCGAATCACTGTACAGATAGCAATCCGCATAGGAGTGGTCAAGCGAAATCACTCCATGCCCTATGCCCACCAGACCGCCAGCAGCGGTTTTGCCTTGGATCACCGTGGCGGCCAGACTGTTTTCGATCGTCAGATTATTATTCCCTGCATCACCAATCAGACCGCCGGACACAGCGCCGTCGATCCAAATGTCTTTTTCTGTTTTTCCGTTCAACTGGCCCTTGGCGCGGCTCAGGTACACCTGGCAGCCGTCGATCGTTGTCTCGCCGTCCAGTTTTCCCACCAGACCGCCGACATTTCCATCTCGTTCCAATCCAGTGCTAATGGTTTGTTTTCCTGTGATCTGGGCGCCGGCCAGACGGATGTTTTTCAGCTCGCCGATGAAATCCGCGCCGCCAAAGGTCTTGAACAGGCCCGCGTCGCCGTCCGTTTCGACCGTCAGATCGTAGATCGCCGGATGATATATCCCGCTAGTGCTGTCATAGCTTTTGAGTTGAGTGTTTTCGATTGGTGTAAATTTTCGGTCGAAATACAGATCAAACCAGCTATCGCTTTCATCGCTCTTGAATTGGATGTCCCGCTCCTGCACCGCGGCGGTGATGACCATCTCTTTTTTATTTTCCTTCTCCAATCCGGAATCTATCAGATCCAGATTTTGCAGATGCCGTCCGTACTTGATCACCGCCGTCCGGCCATCGGCCCCGCCGATACCGCCGGTTCCACGATCCCGGACCTCCGCAAACAGGCTGTTGGTGGTAACGGTCTTGGAAGTTCCCTGGATCTGGCTGTTCTTCTCATCCTTTACCCGGATCGTCACCGTCAGGTCCTCGCCGGGGATTAGATGCTTGCTTGTCTTAGCATCTTTAAAGCGGTCCTGCTGTCCGAAGCGCAGATTTTCTCCCGCACTGAGATTATCCAGCACCAGCGTAGCCGTGCAGAGGCCGTTTTCCGTTTTTACGGTGTCCCCCGTATTGGTATCGGTTTTAATTTCAAATTCCTGAACAGTGTTGTCGGACTCATCCTTTATGGAGGCATAAAATTTCAGGTCATTCCTCTTATTACTGACCTTGCAGGAGGCCACCACCAGCAGCTGGTCCTTATTGATGACATCCACCGTAAGGTCCAGGCTTTCGGTCGCCGCCGCGCCTACGGAGTCGCCGCCGTAGTAGCCGACCTTAGCGCCCTTCTCCAGACGATTGTCGCGGTAACGCAGATCGTCGAAGTCTGTCGGCGTGTAGTTCATGTCCTCCCGGCTGAAAAACACCGCGTAAACGCTGCCGCTGGAAGGATCGAACTCCACCACCCAGTTGCCGTCCCACAGGTCCGCCTCGGCTTCCGTCTCCGGATAGATCCAGGAAGCGGCGGAATCCTTGTTGTTCTTGTCGGCAGAGGTCACGTAGGCCAGCGTGGTCTCATTGTATTTTTCCTTATCCGCGTCCTTGGGGATCATGTTCAGCTTTGTAACGCCTACTCCGCTGGTAGGTTGATAATAGCTGTCCTGACCCGCAGCCTGAAGCCGGGTCATCCGGTTCTGCACGGCGGAGAAGATCATCTCCGCCCGGCTGTCCAGCTCCGTCTGCCGGAGATTTTTCTGAATTTTGGAGATCGGGATCATGGCCAAGGCAAACAGGATCACCAGGATCAATACCGTCACCAGCATCTCCATCAGCGAAAAGCCGCGCATATTGTTCCGTGTCGCCTTGTTTTTCATGGGGGTCCCTTTCTCCTCCGGCCTTCCGTCAGGAGGCCACCTCAAAATACGTGATCACCAGATCCGTCTGCACCAGATCCCGGTCCTGGCCCTGATTGGTCCGGATACTCAGATCGGAGATCTGGTTCATATTCTCGCTTTCGCTCAGGGCGTCCACAATGGCCCGCGCCTGCGCATAGGTATGGGTCTGGAAGCTCATGGTCACCGGCCGCAGAACGATGTAGCTGTCCTGCGTGGTGCTCTGGGAAAAGTCCAGAGAGTAGTCCACCGCAGAATCCAGAATGCGGTGAAGGTCCAGCATGAGCCTTCTGCTGTTGTCATACTGAGGGATCGTCCGTTCCTCGCCGGAGGCCCGGACCTCCTCGATCTTGCGCTGCATCTCCTGCTTCCGCGTCAACAGGATCAGATCCTGCTCCAGCTCGCTCTGCTCCTGAGAGGTCGTGTCCTGATACTGGGCCACCTGATCCTGAATCGGCTCAAAGATCAGCTTGAAGTAGCCCAGGAAGATGACCAGAACCACCAAAATCAGCAGCAGGACCGTTTCCCGTCTTGTCAGTTCCCGGTTCATTCCGCCACCTCCGTTTCCGACCGCAGATAGATCCTCACGGAGAAGCTCAAAATGGAAGCCGCCCTGTTTTCCTCCGTAGAAGCCACATTCAGCTCCACGCTCTGCACGATGGGCTGCTCCTCCATCACGGCGAACATCTCGGAGATCTGGTCCAGCCGCATATCGGACATCTCCACCTCGGCAGCGTCATCCAGGATCTCGACGGAGAGCACCTTGCCGCGGGGCATCATCAGGTCCTCCACCAGATCCAGCACGTCCCGCCGGGGGACGGTGACCAGCTTGCCCTCGCTGTCCGCCATGCCGTCCAGAGAGCTGCTCCGGTACTCCGCCAGCACCTGCTCGTAGTCCGTCAGCTGTTCCTGACAGGCGGTGAGCTGGCTGTGAACCTTTCCGTAAGCGCTCTGGGCCTCGGACAGACGCCGGTACTGCTCCATCACGCCGAACCGGGCCACCAGACCCGCCATCAGCAGGATCACCGCCAGACCGATCACCAAGGTCAGCATTTCTCCGGTGCGCTTTTCCCGCTTGTTCATATTGATGCCCGTCTTGCTGGGGCATTTGATCATTTTCCGGGGGGCAGCCCCGCTGGGGGCAGGCTCATAGGGGATGGCTTCCGCCGGCTGCTGCGCCGGAACGGAGACCTCCTCCCGCTCTTTTTCCAGAATCATTTCAATCCTCCCTCACAGACGCTGCCCGCAGATACAGCCACGGCTCCTCGGCCGGGCGCATCCCCTCGTCCAACAGCTCCTCGCCGCCCCGGACCGTCAGGTTCACCGTGTCGGCCACGGTCTCCCGCAGGGCCATGATGGCCGCGCCGCCGCCGCAGAGATACAGCTCCTTCAATTCCCGGTCCCGGTTGTTGTAGTGGTAGAAATTGACGGCCTTCATGATCTCCACCGCCAGACGGCTGTAAAATTCCCTGGCGTACTCCGTTTCCAGTACACCGTTGAAATTGCTCTGCTTATACTCATGGGCCACATGGATCTCCACGTCCAGCTTGTCGGCAATGATCCGGTCCAGATCCGCCAGACCCATGTCGATCTCCCGGACGCCCACGCACTCGCCGCCCTGCAGGAAGTGCATCCGGGTCACCCGATGGCCCAGATTCACCACGCAGCGGCCGATCTCCGGCGCGCCGGTGCGGCGGATGTGCTCCGCCATCAGCGCGCCGTAGGCGCATTCCAGAGGTGTCAGCACCTTCAGCTTGAAGCCAGCCCGGCGGAACATGGCCCGGTAGGCCTCCACCCGCTCCTTCAGCATGGCACAGGCGAACAGATCCATCTCCACGGGGATGCCCGCCGCATCCTTCCGGACCTCCCGCACGGAATAGTCGAAGAAATACTTGCTCTTCTCCTCCGTCAGGAAATCGTGGAACTCAAAGGGCAGATTGTAGGATAGCTGCTGCTCCGTCATGGCAGGCATGGTCACATCCCGGGTATAGGCATCCGCCAAGGACAGGGACACCGCCGCCCCCGCCCGCGGAATGCCGTTGGCCCGGGCGGTATCCCGCAGGAAATCCGCCATAGCGTCCATGGACAGGATGCGCCCGTGGGACACCATGGCGTCCGGCAGCTCCGCGCACACCGCCTTTTTCAATTCATTACCGGCAAAATACGCCAGCTTGACACTGTGATCGCCAATTTCAAAGCCTACGATCTTCCCCATGTCACGTCCTCGCTTTCTCGATAAAAAGACTCAGGCAAAAAGGCCCAGATACCAGTTGATAAACGGCTGTCCCGCCAGAGCGGTGATCCACGCGCCGACGGCGATGGAGGGTCCCCACGGGATGGCCTCGCCCCGCCGCTTCCCGGCAAGGCCCCACACGATCCCCGCCACGCAGGCCAGGACCAGACACAGCAGGTTCCCTTTCCAGCCGAAAAAGAGCCCCGTCAGAAACAGCAGCTTGATGTCGCCGCCGCCCAGCGTCTCCCGCTTCATGCGCTTGTCCATATAAAGGGACAGCAGCAGCAATCCGCCGGCTACGGTCACACCGCCGATCAGCCCGTCCAGCGCCCGGCGGAGCGGTTCCGGCTCCCAAAATAAGGTGGCGATGAACAGCACAGCACCAACCGCCACAAAGCGGTCGGGAATGATGTACCCCTCCAGATCCGCGAAGGTGCAGGCCAGCAGCACACAGGCCAGCAGCCACCCTTCGAGGGTTTGGAGCGAAATATCATATTGGAGCAGCAGGCTCACGAACACCGCCGCAGAGATCAGCTCCCCCCACACATGGCGGGCAGAGAGCTTTGCGCCGCAGTAGCGGCACTTGCCCCCGGAGAGCAGATAGCTGAACACCGGCACCAGATCCCGGACGCCCAGCACATGGCCGCAGACGTCGCAGTGGGAGCGCCCCCGGAGAACGGACTCCCCGTGGATGGTGCGCCACGCCAGACAGGCCAAAAAGCTGCCCGTACAGGCGCCCAGCAGGGCCGCCACCGCGCAGCAGTAAACGGTGATGAACGGAGACAGGCGCAGCATTTTGGTTTCCTCCGAAACTGTCGATAACGTGGTAAATTTTCCGCAACGGTAAGGAAGGGTGTGCGCGGGAAACCCAAGAAGGGTGTCCTGCGCCATTGAAATCCTAAGTTTTCAGAACTTTTATAAAGTTCTGAAAACTTGCTCAGCGTGGCGAAAAGACTTTTTCGACACGCTGTAGTTCCTTCGTGGGGGATGGCCGCCAACCCTCGGCCACCCCCTTTCTCTATCTGATCCGGTGAAGGATGAGCCCTCTGCAGATCCGGCTCATCCAAGAAGGAAGGGGGCGTTCCCCCGCCGGAGCGACCGCTCCGGCGAGGGCTCGGAAAAAACAACTATTAACTATTCTTTAGGTAGTTGCCGTGAACGTCACAGTTCCATTTTCTGCAATATCTACCTTCATGGTCTTGTCCTTAGTCTTTTTAATATCCTTAATCTTCTTATCACCGATAGTGTCTGTTTCACTGAAAGTATCCCAGGTAGTAGTCTTCATAGCCGCTTTAGTTGTGGCCGTACCAGTGCCGTCATTCTCAAGTGCATTCAAAGCAGCCTCGGCGTAAGCAGCACGAATATTCGCAGCATCAGTTGCCTCGTTGGCCTTCTTCAGCTGACCAGAGAAGGTGGGAATCGCAATGGCAACCAGGACAGCAATGATGGCAACCACGATCAGCATTTCCATCAGGGTGAAGCCCTTCTTGTTGGTGAACTTCTTAAGCATAGTGAAGTTCCTCCTTCTTTTTAAAGTTCTATTTATATCGCCCGGAGCGGGGTGGACGCCCGGGGAGATACCAGATTTACATGCTGCCGTACATGGAGAACATGGGCAGGTACACCGCCAGCATCAAAATAACGGTGACGGCCGCCAGCACGATGATGATGACCGGCTCCAGAACCGCCAGCAGCCGCTCCGTCATGGTGGCGGCCTCGTGGTCGAAGTAGTCTCCGATCACGTCCAGCGTTTCCTCCAGAGAGCCGGAGCGCTCGCCGACAGCGACCATTTCCGTCAGCATTTTGGGGAAGCACTCCACACCCTCCATGCTGTCGGCAATGCCGCGGCCCCGCTCCACGCCCTCCTTCACCTTCCGGACGCCCAGCGAGAACACATAGTTGTCCGAGATCTGGCTGACGATGCCCAGCACCGCCTGCACCGGAAGACCGGCGGCCAGCATAGTGGACATGGTGGAGGCGAACTGCCCCGACAGGTGCAGGGTGTGGAGCCGCCGCAGGGGCGCCCGCCGCAGCGCGTAGTTGGCGATGGCCAGCTTGCCCCGCTCCGTCCGCTTGAAGGACAGGTAGCCGATGGTCAGCAAAGCCAGAATAAACAGGATCATCCACCACCATTTCGTCAGAAAGGCGCTGGTGCTCATCAGCCACCGGGTCACCGCGGGCAGGTCCGTACCCAGCTCCGCAAAGGCGGAGGTAAAGGCGGGGACCGCCACCACCATGATGATGGCAAACACGATGATGGCCGTGACGATGACCATGACGGGATAGGTCATGGTGCTGACGATCTTGGCCCGGGTCTTGGCGGATTTGTCATAATACTTGTAGAGGCGCTTGAAGCACGCTTCCAGTGCGCCGGACTGCTCACCGGCCCGGACGGTCTCTACAAAGGTCTTGGGCAGGCCGGGGATGTTGGTCTCAAAGCTCTGGGCCATGGAGTAGCCCGCGCCGATGTCCTCGGCGACCTTGTGAAGCATCCGCGCCAGATGCTTGTTCCGGTTCTGGCTCGCGACCATTTCCACGCAGCGCATCACCGGAAGACCCGTACCCAGAATGATGGAAAACTGGGAGCAGATCAGAGCCAGATCCTTTTCCTTGATCCGGGTCCGGAGCGGACGGGTGAGGACGCTGTCCTTCTTCTCCCGCACCTCCTCCAGCTTGATCACAAACGCGCAGGTATCCCTCAGCTTGGAGACTGCATCATATTCATCATAGGCGCGGATCACACCGGAAACCTTGGAGCCCTCCGGTGTCTGTCCCTTATAACGATAGGTCGTCACGCTGTTTCACCTGCTTTGTTCATTCGTCCAATGTGGAGTTGATGGTCCGGGCGGCTTCCTCCGCTGTGGTAATGCCCCGGAGGACCAGATCCCGGCAGCTGTCCCGCATGGTGCGGTAGCCGTTTTTCTTCGCAGCGGCCAGCAGCTCATCGTAGGCCGCGTCATCGTTCACCAGACGGCGCACCTCTCTGTTGACCATGAGGATCTCAAAAGCCGCCCGGCGGCCGATGTAGCCGGTGTGGTGGCACTCCGGGCAGCCGACACCTTTATAAAAGGTGGTCTGGCTGTCCTCCGGCATACCCAGCAGAGCCAGCTCTTCCTCGCTGGGCTGATAGGCGGTTTTGCAGTGGGGGCAGATCTTGCGCACCAGACGCTGGGAAATGACGCCGCGGAGGGCGCTGGCGATGAGCCACGGCTCCACGCCGATGTCCCGCAGACGGTAGACGGCGGAGACGGCGTCGTTGGTATGTAAGGTGGACATGACCAGATGGCCCGTGATAGCGGAGCGCATGGCGATGCCGGCGGTCTCACCGTCCCGGATCTCGCCCACGGAGATGATGTCCGGGTCCTGACGCAGGATGGCTCGCAGGCCGCTGGCGAAGGTCATGCCGGTCTTTTCGTTGATCTGGCACTGGCTGACGCCGGGGATGTGGTATTCCACGGGGTCCTCCAGCGTGACGATATTGACCTCGTCCCGGGCCAGATCCCGGATCATCGCATACAGGGTGGTGGATTTACCGGAGCCCGTGGGGCCTACCAGCAAGATCACGCCGCTGGTGTTTTTCAGAAGGGCGTTGTACAGCTCCAGATCCCGGCCCTCGATGCCAAGGCTCTCCTTGTCCAGGTTCCGGTCCGTTTTATCCAGCAGACGGAGCACGATCTTCTCGCCGTAGACCGTGGGCAGAGAGGAAATTCGCAGGTCCACCTCCCGGCCCTTGAGCTGCATCATCGCCTGACCGTCCTGGGGGATCTTGTGCTCGGCGATATTCATGCCGCCCATGATCTTCAAACGGGAGATCACGGTGCTTTGCAGCTCCGTGGGGACGGTGAACAGGCGCTGCAGCAGACCGTCGATCCGCATCCGCACCACCATTTCGCTCTCCTGGGGCTCCAGATGGATATCGCTGGCCCGCTCGTGGAACGCCCGCTCGATGAGGCTGTTGACAAAGCGGATGGTGGGGGCGGAATCTGCGGTCTCCCCGGTCATCTGCGCCGGGACGATGTCCGGCGCGGCGGTACCGGCCTCCCGCTTCATCTCCTCGATGACGCGGGCGGTGCCCTCGTTGCCGTACAGGCGGGCGATGGCCTGCTCGGTGGCCTGACGGGTGGCGATCATGGGGATCACCTTTTTCCGGGACGCCACCTTGACCTGCTCCTGGGCTACGAAGTCCAGAGGGTCGCTCATGGCCAGATACAGGGTGTCCTGCACCAGCTTCACCGGCACCACGCAGAATTTCCGCGCGATATTGCGAGGCACATACCGGGCCAGCTCCACCGGGATGGAGACCGCCGTCAGATCCACGAACTCAACGCCCAGCTGGATCTGCAGCGCGTCGATGAGGTTCCGCTCCGTAATAAAGCCGTTCTGCATCAGCACGTCGCCCAGACGCTGGTGGGTCTCCTTTTGGACGGTCAGGGCCTTATCCAGTTGTTCCTGCGTGATGACGCCGGAGGCGATCAGCAGATCGCCCAGCCGCATATATGCCATATCTATCACTCCAAAATACGCGCCGCCCCGTTTTTTTCGCGGCAACCGGCTCCTTGTCGGCGGGGCCGCCGGTCTTTCTCCCGGAAGCGGCAGGTTTTCTCAAAAATCGACGCTTTTTACGTACAGTATATATTATAGGGAAGCCCTTGAAAAGTCAAGGAAAATCCCATTTTTTAGGGTAAATTACAGGCTAAGCTGATGCTTAGTCTTCCGCCCCGTTTCATTCTGCTGAAAAAATGATTTTTTTCGGTAAAACTACTTTATTTTTCAGAATTTTTATATTATAATTGCCCAGCATAATTTTTTTCGACTTGAAAATAGCCAAAACCCGCCGGAATAACCGCGGCCGGATTCTGGCGGGCGTCCCTCGGTGGGACAGGAACTGAGAACGATATGAAGCTAAATCGCAAAGGTTTTACATTGATGGAGATGCTGATCGTTATCGCGATCGTTGCCGTGCTGATCTCCGTCGCGGTCCCGGTGCTTTCCTCGCAGTTGGAAAGGAGCCGGGAGGCGGTGGATCTGGCCAACGTGCGCTCCGCCTATGCGCAGGTCTCCACGGAGGCCCTGCTTGGAAATACCGATGTCACCGTCACGGTCAATCTGAAGCAGAAGCAAGCCGGGTGGCAGTCGGTGGACCCCGTGAACATCGGCGGCATCGTCCATTCCAAAAACGAGGGCGACACGAATAACTGGAAGGGTAATGCCGCGCCGGGCGGAAGCTGCGAGGTCTCCTATAACGAAGCTTACGGCGTGGTGCTCACATGGAACGGAACGGCAGCGCCGGTCAAGCCCAGCCATCCGTTCGATACCACGCACACGCAGTTTTTTGATAATGTGCTGTATAAAACCGACTTTTGGAAGAACGGTGAGGTAAAACAGTATAATTTTGAGTTTGACTCCCGCTGTCCGGACTCAAGCTACATCCCGCAGATCAAAGAAGCACTCAAAGGAAACATGACCAACAGCCTTCTGCAGCAGGAGAACTGCACCTGGGCTTTTTTAGGGGACGGGCGTGATGGATATACGGCGGACCGCTACCTTTTCTGGACCTCTCTTGACACGAACAAGGTCGGCGCCGGAGTGAAGATCCCCGTGCTCATCCAGACCGGTGACGGGAAATACTATGTTTCCGAAACTACGACCGGGGAGCGAACAAAGGGAAATGGAACTCAGAAAAAAACATACATTGCAGTATCCGAACAGATCACAGAGAAAAAAGACTATAAAAAGTTTTTGAAAGCTGAAGCGCAATACTCTTCTTTGACTGAAGCCTACGATGCCTATGTAAAGGCTCTGGCGGATCACAAATATGACGCAGTTCGTGCCACACAGACTCCTGCGTCGTAAGCGGGATCACTGCTTCAGACCTTGCGTCCCAGTCAAATCAAGATATAAAAGCACTTGCGCATGGAAGCAGGTGCTTTTATGGAATCGTCAGGTTTCCCCGCCGTTCAACCATTCACTTGCCTTTTCCCGATTTTCCCTGCTTTTATTATATACCGTACATTGATGTACGGTACAAGAGTTTTTTCGTTTCAAGGGAAATTTTTTTCAAAATGTAGAAAATGGGCGTTTCCTGTTGGTTAAATCGCCAAAACTCCCCTTCGGTCTCTCCTGCGGCCGCTGCCGCCCGGTTCTGACCGGCTTTTTCCGCCGCTATCCCCTGTTTTCCGGACGATCCCGCCAAAAAATGCCCAGGAACGTTACGTTCCTGGGCTTTGTCTATGTAGGCTTTTGCGCTGATTTTAAAAGGTGATGACCTCTTTGTCCGTTTCAAACTGGGCAGGCTCGCCGTTTTTGATGCTGCGGATGGTATCCAGCATCTGATTGTTGTGCTCCTCCGCCTTGGGGTCGTTGTTCCAGGTGTTCTCGTACTTGAAGATCACATGGGAGATGGAGCGGCCCTTCTTATGCTTGCGGAAGGAGACCTTCAGGTTCGTATACTGGTTGATAAAGCCCAGATTCACCTCAATGACGTTGCGCACAAAGTCACCGGCGCTCTTGTACTTATCGTTGCAGTCGAAGAAATCCCGCAGGTAGTCGATGGCCAGCACGATCTCGTCCGGGTCGGTGGAGATATCCGGGAAGGCCGGGGTGTTCTCCCCCTTGATGATGATATTCACCCAGCTGGTCAGCAGCTCAAAGAGGCGGATGGAATAGTTGGTAGGCAGCTTGATGATGCTGTCATAGGAATAGAGGGTGAACATTTCGCTCAGGCCGATGAGGTACGGCTTCAGCTCGTCGCTGAGGCGGTAGGTCAAGGTGCCGTCCTTGTACTCCACGCTGCTGAGCCAGTGGAGGATCTTGTAGTTGGGCTTGCCCTTCTTATCAGGTACTTCCTTGTCCCGAATGAAGATGACCCGCTGCATGAGGCTGATGTTGATGTCCTGCATGGAGCGGTAGACATTGGTCTTAGGCACCTCCAGAAATTCCGCCAGCTGCGAGACATTGACCTTGTAGGTCCGCAGGTCCTTGTCCCCCTTCATGATCTGGGAGACTGCCAGACGGATCAGCTTGGATTCCATCAGCGTCAGATCGGACTGCTTGCTCCGCAGCAGCTCGTTGGCCTGCACGATATTGAAGTCCTTGCTGTAACGGATGGCAATGCCGTTTTCCCCGGACAGATTGTCCTCCGGTGTCTCCTGGATCAGCGTATAATTGTCACGCTCCTCAGCGTCTGCATTTACATCCGGGATCTGGATCTGTTTTTCTTCCATGTTCTTCTCCTCTGTGCGGCTTTCTGCAAATTCATTAATTATCATATTCTATTTACGAAAAAGAGTCAACCCAATTTTTCGAAGTTTATGTTTTTTCCTTCCTGCCCCTTCGACCAGCCTGCTGTCTGCCCGGGCAGCCGCCCTGCCCTGCTGCGGCAGCCCTTCTGCTATTCACGAGGTTTTGATTCTTCTAAGCCGCCTATGAGCCGATTCTGCTTATGGAAGGCTGCATT
>ERZ838577.2457-NODE-2457-length-20693-cov-4.337727_pt1 | contig 20693 bp, 18 predicted proteins | sample MGYA00519682_ERZ838577 | MGnify/ENA primary metagenome ERZ838577 (study PRJEB31850, sample SAMEA3708838) | human gut metagenome | biome: human gut; feature: human-associated habitat; material: faeces | place: China | collected 2014 ...
CCCCCTCCGGCTCCCCCTTACACAGGGGGAGAGTTGATTACCAAGCGGTTTCCCCTCCTGTGTAAGGAGGGGCCAGGGGTGGTAGTTCAAATAATGAAACTTTTTCTGTGCCCTTATACGCAGAGGAGGAATTGGAATACTCACCGTTTTCGGGAAGAGGGTTCTAAAAAAAGATGAAAAAAAAGATTGTTTTTATTCACCCGCCAAAGAGGAAATTTTGTTTAACTGGTAAATTACATTATCAAAGTCATGGAAATACACGATGAAATATTCCGGGATATACAGGCTTGCTGGCAGGGTAACGCCACGGGCGAGCAGGTTGACCGGGTGAAAAAATGGATAGAAGAAAACGAGGAAAATCACCGGGAGTATGAACGTTTATCCCGGTTATATTACCGGTTAGGATACGCGAAACGTTGGGACGAGATTGACATGCGAGCGGCGGGAGCATCTTTGTTAAAACGGATTTCGAGAACTCGGAAACGGAAAATGTCACGTTACGTGTGGAGGTGTGTCGCGGCAGCGTGCGTGATTGTTGGCGGGATGATGTTTCTATGGATGAAAGAGATACCCCGGACGGGAGAATTTCCGTTGAACCTGTCGGAGGTGCGGTCCGGTAGCCCGAAAGCGACCCTGGTATTAAGTGACGGGAGGCATGTTTCTTTGGCGGCGGACACGCTTTTTCGCATGCAGGTGCAAGGAACTTTGTTAAAAGAAGATGCCATCGGGGGATTGAAATATGAAATTCCAGATAGCCTGAGAGATATATCGCGGGGACAGGCTATCACGTACAATCGACTCGTGGTTCCTCGCGGGGGAGAATATATCATGACGCTTTCGGACGGAACTCGGGTGTGGCTGAACGCGGAGACGGAGTTGAGATTTCCCGTCGTGTTCGCCAAGGATAAACGCGAAGTTCACGTGAAAGGGGAGGCTTATTTCGAGGTGGTGAAGGATTCTTCAAGGCCGTTTATCGTGCATGCTTCCGGGGTTTCGACGCGGGTGCTGGGAACCTCGTTCAACGTGATGGCTTACGAGAATGAACCGTTGGCGGAAATCACGCTCGTGGAAGGGAAGGTTGAAGTCGAGAGCCGGGGGAATACATGCTTGTTGACCCCCGGTTGGCAGGCCGTCGTGGACAGTGACACAAGGCAGCTTTCCCGCCGGGAGGTAAATGTTTCTTCTTACGTGTCGTGGCGGGACGGGTTGTTTGATTTCGGGGAGATGACTCTTGAAGAGCTGGTGATGAAATTGAGTCGTTGGTATGACGTGGATTTTTTCTTTGTCAATAGCGGTGCCCGTGCCAAGCGATTCACGGGGGCGATCAAGAGGAATAACACGTTGCAGTTCATGCTCGATTTTATAGAGAAGACATCGGACGTGTATTTTAAAGTGGACGGGAAAGTGATTCAGATTCACGAGAGATAATGATAAAAAAAGACCGTCAGGTGTTCGTACCACCTTTCGGTCTGGATAAAGTTTTGGAAACTTAAAACACAAATGTATGAAAAAAAATCCATTAATGGGGTTCGTTTGGGTGAAAAACGAACGCTGGAAATTCTTATTAGCTATGCGATTAACACTTGTATTTCTTTTTTGTTTCATGTTGGGAGGATACGCCAATAGCACGGCGCAGAACCAGATGAACGTGAAAATGGGAGAAACTACTTTCGAGAAGTTGTTTCAGGAGATTCGTGAGCAAACCGGTTGTATCGTGATGTATAATAGCGATGTGCTGGACAAGAAGATGAGGGTCGAGGCCAATTTCGGGCGGATAGAGTTGGCGGATTTGTTAGAGAAAGTACTATCGGGTCGAGGCTTGACTTTCGAGATGGACCGGGAGTTCGTGATCCTGATGAAGGTGCAACAGAAACCGGATGAACAGAAGAAGATCACGATCTCCGGGGTGGTGAGGGATAAGCGGAAGGAACCGTTGATCGGCGTGACCGTGCTGGTGAAGGGGACCTCGATCGGGGCGGTTACGGATACGGCGGGAAGGTATAAAATCACGTTGCCCGCGCGGCAAGACCTTGTCTTGATATTCTCTTTTATCGGTATGCAAAGTAAAGAGGTGAAGGTTACGGACCAGCAAGAAGTGAACGTGGTGCTGGAAGAGGATATCGAGGCCCTGGACGAGGTGGTGGTCTCCACGGGATATTACAATCGTAAGAAAGAGAGTTACACGGGAGCGACAACTTCTTTCACGGGGGATAAATTACGCATGGTGTCTTCCGGCAACGTGTTGTCGACGCTTTCCGTGCTGGACCCCTCGTTCAAGTTGCTGGATAATATAGAGATGGGGAGTGACCCGAACACGATCCCGGAGTTCACGATCCGCGGGGGTGGGAGCTTGCAGTCGGAATACGAGAATTCGCCTAACATGCCCACGTTTATACTGGACGGGTTCGAGGTGAATGCCGAGAAGATTTTCGATTTGGACCCGAACCGGGTGGCCTCGATCACGATATTGAAGGATGCCGCCGCCACGGCCATCTACGGTTCGAGAGCGTCGAACGGGGTGGTGGTGGTGGAAACCGTGGAGCCTCAAGCCGGGAAATTACGGTTGAGCTACACGTTTTCCGGGGATTTCTCGTTCGCGGACTTGGGGGTTTACGACCTGATGAACGCCGCGGAAAAGTTGGAGTACGAGCGTTTGGCGGGATTGTACAAGCATAGTAATATCGAGCAGGGTGATAGGTATAGCGACCGGTATAACCAGCGGTTGAAGTGGGTGAAGCAGGGGATTGATACCGATTGGTTGAGTAAGCCGATAAAAGACCTTGGATTCGGGCATAAGCATTTTTTGCTGGTAGAAGGGGGAGATTCTTCTATCCGGTATGGCCTTTCCGTGAATTATAACGTGACGGACGGGGTGATGAAAAAGTCGGGGCGGCGGACGATCGGGATCGGGAGTAAATTGCAATATAATTATAAAAATCTGCGTTTTATCAATGACTTGATCTATTCGAGCGTGAAAGGTACGAATTCTCCTTACGGTTCTTTCACTACTTACACGTACCAGAATCCTTATTTTTACCCGTATGACGAGAACGGGAACGTGAAGCAATACCTGTATCAACCGACGCTTGACGGGGATGTAACGGTTCCGAACCCGTTGTATAACGCGGCCAAGAATACGCGGAGCGAATCCAGTTACAGCGAGTTTAATAATAATTTCTCGATAGAATGGAATATCATGGAGGGGATGACGTTACGCGGGAAGTTGTCGTTGAACAGCAAGAAGGAGAGTTCCGATGACTTTAAACCTGCCACGCACACGGATTTCACGACAACAAAATATAAAGGAAGCTACGAAAAAGGGGAACGGAAGACGTTCACGTACGATGCTAACGTGGTGTTCAATTATGCCCGGTCGTTCGAGAAACACAGTATAAATGTGGCGGCCGTGTGGAACGTGAGGGAGAGTAGTGTTGACAGTTATTCCGTGCTGGCGGTGAATTACCCGAACGAGCAAATGGATCATTTCGGGATGGGAACCGCTTTTAAAGAGGGAGGAAAACCGTCGGGAGATTACGAGGTGAGTCGCTTGATGGGATTCGCGGGCAATGTCAATTACGGTTGGGATAATCGTTACCTGCTTGATCTTTCCATTCGTACGGACGGTTCGTCCGTGTACGGTGCGAATCAACGCTGGGGAACGTTCGGTTCCGTCGGGGTAGCGTGGAATATACACCGGGAGAGATGGTTCGAGGATTCCCGTGTCGTGAGTGATTTGAAATTGCGGGGGTCGATCGGGAGTACCGGGGGACAGAATTTTTACCCGTTCCAGTCTATCCGGATGTTTAGTTACAAAGATGATCTGGTGGATGGAATCACTTACAACGGGAGTATCGGGGCGTTGTTGAAGAGTTACGGGAACACGGACTTGAAATGGCAGAAGAATTTGAAACGTAATATCGGGTTGGATTTTGCCTTTTTCAGGAGCCGGTTGTCGGGTTACGTGAATTACTATAAAGAGGATTCTAAGGCTTTGTTGATAGATGTGTTGTTGGCTCCTTCAACGGGTTTTAATTCTTACAAGGATAATTTGGGTGAGGTTGAGAATCGGGGGATCGAGGCCAATATCCGGGGATCGGTGATTCGTGACACGGGGAAAGAGTTGCAATGGGATCTTTTTGTCGGCGTGATGAGTAACCGGAACCGGTTGTTGAAACTGAACGATGCTTTGGCCGCGTATAATCGTATGCAAGATGACAAGGTAAATAATGCTGAAGATGACAAGAAAAGTAATCGCCCGGTGGTTCGATACCAGAAAGGGAAATCTATTAATGCCATTTGGGCGAACGAGTCCCTGGGGATTGACCCGAATAGCGGGGACGAGATATTTCTTGATCAGGATGGGAAGAAGGTAGACAAGTGGAGTACGGATAATTATAAACCGTTGGGTTGTAAGGATGCGGATGTTGAGGGAAGTTTTGGAACAATGTTGATGTACAGGGGATTGCAATTGAACGCTTTCTTTAAATACAGTATCGGGGGGGATATATACAACCAGACTCTGGTGGATAAGGTGGAGAACGTGGACCCGAAGAATAATGCCGATCGTCGGGTGTTGTACGATCGTTGGAAGGAGGCGGGGGATGTGGCCCGGTTTAAAGCGATCGGTAACACGGAAATCACGATGCCGACATCGCGTTTTATCGAGAAGGAGAATTACGTGCAACTTTCTTCTTTGAGCGTGTCGTATCGTTTCCCGGCAGAGAAATTACGTCGCTTGGGTATGGAATCATTGAAAGTCACTGCTATCGGGAATGATATATTCCGAGCTTCCACGGTGAAGATGGAACGGGGAACGGTCTATCCTTTTGCCCGGACTTACACGCTGTCGCTGCAAGTTGTCTTTTAAAATGTTGTGATACATGGAATATAAAAGCTATGAAATTATGAAGGATATGAAAATAATGATTGTCGCCTTTTTTGTATGTTTGGGCATGACTTCGTGCGAGGCGTGGTTTGATGTTTCCCCGAAATCGGACGTGAAATCGGATGATTTATTCAAGGACGAGAATGGCTTCTGGGATGTGTTGACGGGTGTTTATTCCGTTATGGTGACTCCCTCCGCGTACGGGCGGGAACTGACTTACGGTTACCTGGATGTGATGGCGCAGTACTATGATAAGATCACGAGCCAGACACATAATTATTACAAGGCGAAAAGCTATGATTACAAGGATTCCAAGGAAGAAACCCGTTTGCAGGCTATCTGGAAAGGACACTATAAGGCGATTGTGAATCTGAACGTGTTGTTGGAATACGTCGATAAGAATAAAGCCGTGTTCAGTTCCGAACAACATTACCGGGTCGTGAAAGGGGAGGCTTTGGGCTTACGCGCGTTCCTGCATTTGGATTTGCTCCGTTTATTCGGAGCTTCACCGGCAGACGGGTTGGAGCAACAGACGATTCCTTATGCCGATGCTTACACGAACGTGGCTCAACCGGCTTTGTCCATGGGTACGTTTGTCAACCGGGTTGTTCGTGATCTGGATTCGGCACGGGTGATGCTGGTTAATTCCGACTGGTTCGGTCCGGCGTATCAAAATCTGTATGAAACCCGTGATTCCAGCATGAGCGATCGCGGGAGCCGGATGAATTGTTTCACCGTGTCAGCGTTGAAAGCGAGAGCGTATAGCTATATCGGGGACAAGGATAACGCGATGAGGGCTATCCGCGAGGTGATCAACGAGAACACGAGGGAGCCTATGGAGCCTTTAAGATTGGCAAATTCCGCCAGTGAGAGTGATCGGTTGTTTAAAGATGAGATATTATTCCGGTTGAACGTGGAGGAGTTGGAAGAGGGAACATCGGCCTATTTTGGCGAGAATGCCATAAAAAATGGCGTGAGTACGAGTGCCACGGCGCTGTGTTTCACGGGAACCAAGGTGACGAATCTCTACCAGGCGGTGACGGCGGGGGATGATGATTTTCGCTTGAAATTGTGGTTTCAGCCGACGGATGTCAGCTCGTCGTGGATGCCGGCAAAATACAAGAACGTGAAGTTTATTCCTATCGTGAGACTGTCCGAATTGTACTTGATTGCGGCGGAGTGTGCTTCCGGTAATGACGGTCTGGCTTACCTGAACAAGATCCGTGCTCATCGCGGGTTGGCGGCCTTGGAGGGGGAGGTTGACCTGGCGGACGAGATCGCCAAGGAGTACCGGAAAGAGTTCGTGGCCGAGGGACAGATGTTTTTCTATTATAAACGGATGAATCTGGGACGTATCGGCGTTTTCTCCACGGTGAACCTGGCGGATAAAAATGCGGTTTACCGGATTCCCGTGCCGAAAGATGAATTGGATTATGGTAACATGTAGACAAAGAATTTTTAAATGAATGGCTCTATGATAAGAAATATAGTATGGATGTGTTTATTTGCCGTTTCGTGTATAGGATGTCAGGAGAATGATCGTTTGGTATACACGACCAAACCTTCTGTTTTCTTCCCGGATTACACGGCAGGTAAAGATAGTGTGACTTATTCATTCCGGATGACGAAAGAAGATCGGGATACCGTTTATCTGACCGTTAAGCTGGTCGGACAGAGTTTAGAACACAGGGCGCCCATAGGCTTGGTCGTGGATAAGGATGAAACGACTGCACGAGAAGGCGTGTATTACGAAATGGACGAGACGTATTGGCTTGAACCGGGTAGTGGAGAAGTAAAAATACCTGTTTACCTGATACAGGGAGGGACGGATATAGACGATGATATCTTGACCTTGGCACTCCGGCTCGTGCCCACGGACGATTTTGACGTGGCTTACGAGGATAAATCCCGCGTGTACGTGAGGGTAACGAATCAACTGGTGAAGCCCAGTTATTGGGAAGACTTGTTGGTCATCTATTTCGGGGAGTATTCTCAGGTGAAACACGAGAAATGTATCGAGGTGATGGGGCATGATTTCCCGCTGACGCAGGATGAGGTCGCTAGTTTTCCCGGTAGTTACAGCTATTTTATGATTCAGGGGAGGACGGTTTGTTACTATTACGCGACGCATGACGTGAAAGACGAGAACGGTAAGAAAATAGAAGTGTGGGATCCATTTTAATTCGTAAAAAGTATGAGACAATATTTATTGATATGGTTTGTGTTCCTCGCGTCTTTTATGGGATGCGTGGACGACGAGAGTAATACCCGGATCGAGGAACTGAACGAGGTTACGCTGGAGGGATTACAGGACAAGTACAGCGCGAAATTGGGGAGCTATTTACAGATTCCCTTGTCGATAAAAACCGCGACGGGGGATGAATCCCGGTTGAGTTTCGTGTGGTATACTTACACGGCGACTTCCCGGTTGAAGGCGGATACGTTGGGAAAGACGAAAGATTTGAATGCTTTCATTGATCCGAAAATCCTGGTACCGGGGGAGGATTATTCCCTGGTGGTGAAAATCACGGATCAGACTACCGGCGTGTATTATCGGAAGAAAATGAAACTGGAAGTTCTTTCCGATTTCACGAAAGGAACACTTTTGTTGTGCGAGGAAAATGGTTCTAGCGCGCTTCATTTCATGGTTGATGACGCGGAGAAGACATTTATCAAGAATGTTTTCGAGGCGGCTAACGGGGAGAAATTAGTTCATCCCACGCGGGTTTATGCCTTGAATCCCAATAAATACCAACCGCAGATGAAAGAGGTGTTGGTGTTGTGTGAGAATGAAACGGGAGGTTATTTTCTGAATCCGGTATCTATGAAAAGTAATCGTACTGTCGAGAGCGCGATAACTTTCATGCCGGAAACGGGGATTTATTCATCAAAATTGCACGTGGCAAGTACATCAAGGTCTGTTGATTATTTGATTATCAGTAATCAGGTGTTTAAAAGAGGAACAAACATGGGGGCCATGACTTGGGATGCCCCGATGGTCGTGGTGGAAGGGGCGACGGAATACCAGATCGGAACGGGGATGGTACAGTCGACCAGTGGGCCTGCATTTTATGATGAACTGAACGGACGGATTCTAGTACATAGTAATACGGTGTGGAATAAAGCCCCGTTGAAGCAGTTGAAAACAGAGGCCGGAGATTTGAATTATTTCGATTGTAATAATATGGGGACGGGAATGGAATACCTGGCGGGGGGATTACTCTCTGCCAATAATGAATGTTGGATGTTGTTACGCCAAAAAGAAACGATGCAGAGTTATTTGTATAAAATAAGGATTACATCGGCCAATCAGGGAACCAGTCTGGCAAAGATTGCGATAACTCCCGAAATTGCTCCTCATTTTGCGGAAGCGACGTGTTTTGCCTCTCTGAATGATATGAAAGATATCTTGTTTTATTCAACGGGGAATAGTGTCTATTCGATCGCGTTGAGTAGTCTGAGAGAGGGCGTGACAAGTAATTTGGAGGCGGAAATCATAGACGGGAATAAAGATGGTTTCTCTATCACGGGGATGAAAGTGGATGCCATTCTGGTTCCGGCCCCGACACCGGAAAATCCTTTGGCAACCCGGACGGCACAACAGGTACGTTTATGTATACGGGACCAAAATGTGACGGGAAACAGTAAAGGCGGGATCGCTTATTACGAGTTGGGTACGGTAGGGGGGATTCATGCTGATCCGGTATACCGGAAAGCTGGATTTTGTGATCGGGTGATAGATATAGAAGAGAAATACGAATAATATATAAACATGAGACAGATTGTTTTATTTTTAATGATGTGTATCTCCGTGCAGCTTGTTGCTGCACAGGGGATCCATTTCACGACCGGAGATTTCCAAGAGATTGTGAAGCGAGCCGGGGCCGAGAAAAAAGGGATTTTTGTAGACGTGTATACTTCGTGGTGTGGGCCTTGCAAAATGATGGCAAAGAACGTTTTCACGGATGAGAAAGTGGGAGAGTTTTATAATGCTCATTTTGTTTGCGTGAAGTTGGACGCGGAAAAACAGAGTGAGCACGGGTTCTTTAAGAAGTATAAAGCCGGTGGTTATCCTTCTTTTTTCTGGCTGAACGAGAACGGTGATTTGCTTGATTTGCACGTGGGGTATCTGGAGGCTCTCGCTTTTATCGAGAAAGGGAAGGCTTCCAAGGATTCGGATTTTCCGAGACAGTTGGCGGCAATGAAAGAACGATGGGAGGGCGGCGAACGTTCCATTGAACTCGTGCGATCTTATGTTTTCGGCGCTCTGGGGAAGCTCGACCCGGATCGGGTGGATGTTTGTCTGGAAGATTATTTGTCGGGACTTACGGATGAGGAGTTGCTCTCGGAAGATGCTTACAGCGTGTTGCGATCTTGTATACGTTCTCCAGATAAAAAGGTTGTCAAGCAACTTATTTTGCATGCGGATGTGTACAAAAATTACGATAAGGATTTCTGGATCAACATGTACCGGGCTGTCGTTCGTGTCGGGAGTATCATGTATCAAGAGAAACCGAAGGAATATGAACGATATATACAGGATTTGAAAAGATTGGATTCGCCTTTAGCAATCATGTATTATGATATTCTGGAGGTGGAAAGGCTACTTTTTGATCATGAATATGGTAAAGCGATTCCCGCGATTATACCTCTCGCGGAGAAGTATGGCGATGAACACAAGTATTTGTATAGCCAGCTTTTTTACACGATGATTATTGCCAATTATTTTCGAGAGGCTCCCGTCGTGGATGAAGAGGTGGAAGAAGTGATCCGGGTTGCCGATTGTGCGATGAAAGCACAACCTAGTCAGGAGAATTTGTTATACTTGGCGGTGGCTCATGCTAAACGGGAGGATTATAAACAAGCTTATGCCGTGTTGGCCAGCATGCCGATGTTTGGGAAACCCATGTTATCACTGGCCCTGTATCGGTATTTGAATTTGCCTTTCGTGGGGAGTGCATACAGGTAAAAATAAAGAAGCCTGAAAATTTGATTTTCAGGCTTCTTTATTTTTATCGCAAATCAATTACCTCGACTTCCGGATGTGCTTCCTTGTCAAAACGGAAAAACTTCACATCCAGTTCCGTGGCCGGTTTTTTTAGTTCTTTGATCGAGATTTCGATGTCATTCCCGTCCTTGCCGAAAGAAGTGACTTTCTCGACGGTGTTGGTTTTCGTGTTAATCCATACCCCGATTTTACTGATCTGCTTGTGTACTGTTTTGGGCGTCAACTCGATATAGGCTTTGCCGTCTTTTTCTTCTACCAGTTTCTGGTTGAATTTCTGGTTGTGTATATCGAACAGGATCGTGGGGTTCAACATTTCTTCCTCGTTGTTGTCGGGGTTCTTGATATTTACTTCTTCGGATTCGGGCATGTAGGTATAGATGACCTCGCCGTCGAAATAGTTGGTGACGTCCATCACGTCGATCTTGTACATCTTATCCTTCATGAAAGCCTTGCCATGATGGTTTTCCTTGATGTTTTCCGCTTTATTGATCATGGTTAGGTCGAACGTGATTTCCAAGGCCGGATACGATTTTATGTGTTCCACGGCTTTGTCAAGAATTGTCTTCGCCTTGCTGTCTGTTTGTGCAAATAAAAATGTGCCGCTAAGGGCTAGAATCATTAATGTTAGAATGTACTTCATATTCGTGTGATGTTTTTATTGTGTCCTTTTTCTTAAAAACTAAAGCAAATATAGGGATTATCCCGTAGAACCAAAAACTTATAAGAAAATTTGCTACTTTCGCACCGTTTTTTGAATCAGGAGATGGATAAGGTAAAAGGGATTTTGTTCGCCGCGCTATCCGCGGCAACTTTCGGGTTGATTCCACTATATGCAAATCAGGCTATATTGGATGGCGTAAATAACGAGACAATACTGGTATATCGGTATGGTATAGCGGGAATCGTGTACGCTATTTATTTGTTGATCAGGAAAATGAGCATGCGATTGACCCGAAAAGAGGCGAAAGAAATCATGCTGGCCGGGGTCGGGGGATATGGTATCACGGCTTTCTTCCTGATGTGGTCATATCACTACATGCCCACGGGGGTGGCGACGGCGATTCATTTCTTTTATCCCGTTGTCGTGGCGATATTAATGGCCATCTTTTACAAGGAGCGACTGCCCTTGGAAGTAAAGGCCGGGATCGTATTGGCGATATGCGGGGTATATCTGTTGTCGTGGGCTCCCGGGGAGGTGAAATGGTTGGGATTATTCTTCGTGTTGATGTCAACGGTCACTTACGGGTGTTATATCACGGCGCTGAACCGTCCCGTGCTGAAACAAATAAACCCGGATGTACTCACGTGTTACGTGTTATTGTTTACTGCCGTCTTTTACTTGATCATAGCCGTTGCCCAGGGAAAAATGGAAGTGATCACGAGACCCCGTTTCTTGTTGGATATGCTACAGTTGGCCGTGTTGAGCACGATCGTTTCGGCTCGACTACTGGTTGCTGCCGTGAAATTGATCGGTTCCGTGACAAGTTCGGTTCTGGGAACTCTGGAACCGATTACCGCGATTGTCGTGGGTGTCTTGTATTTTAACGAACAACTTTCGTACGCCAATTACCTGGGGTTGCTTATCGTGATAGTCGCTGTTTTAATCGTGATATACAGGATGAAAAAATAACGGGGGAAATCTTATCCTGTTTTTTTGTGAATCCTATTTATTTTTGGCTATTTTTGCGGATGAAATTGACTTTTAAGAATATAGTATGCTGTTATTTATAACTGTAAGTTTCTATACCATAGCGGATATATTGTTGGCTGCTTTTATTTTTTACCAGGTTTACAAGCTGGTGAAAGGTACGGTTGCGATAAATATCTTCGCGGGAATCTTTACTTTCTACGTGGCTTGGTTGCTGGTGAAGGCTTTGAACATGGAACTGGTTTCCAGTATCTTGGGGCAGTTCATCGGGATGGGGGTGATCGCCTTGTTGATCGTGTTCCAGCAGGAAGTGCGGCGATTCCTTTTGTTACTTGGTAGTAAGTATAATTTGCAGAATCTGTTTAACCTGGAGCGACTCTTCGCGAAAACGTCGATCAAGGATGAGGTGGCAGACGCGATAGTGCGGGCTTGTGACTATTTTTCCAAGACTAAAACGGGTGCCCTGATCGTGTTGTCGCAAAATTCGGAGTTGTTTAATTACGCCCAGACGGGAGTGCTCATTCGTTCGATCGTGACGGAGGAGTTGCTTGAGAATATCTTTTTCAAGAATTCACCGCTGCATGACGGGGCCGTGATTATCGCGGATAATAAGATTTTAGCGGCAAGATGTATTTTACCGGTTTCGGATAATAATAATATTCCGGGAAGTCTGGGGTTGCGCCATCGTGCCGCCATCGGGATGAGTTCCGTGACGGATGCCCACATTGTCGTGGTCAGTGAGGAGACGGGAAACATATCTTTCGTGAAGGACGGGCATTTTAAAGTGCGTATTACTCCACAGGAATTGAATAGCTTCCTACATAACGATTTCACGGGTTTCGTCGTGAATAAGTAATACCACCCTCGTTCCTTCGCTTACATCTGTTCGTTATGTCTTCGATAAATCATCGTTATACTTTCGTTCCTATAGACCCTGTTTTAAGGAATGTATATCGAAGACATAACGAACAGATGTAAGCTTAAGACATGTTTAATCATTTGTTTATAGTTGTTCTCCTGTCGTTTGTCGTACAGGTATTAAATTTGGGGTAAACCTGTAGTGAACCCGTACAAGAAAGGCATCACAGACGCTACACCTCCAGTACAGAGACGCTCCAGAGACACTCACGACGGGAGTGGGACTGAAGGTGATCTGTGGGTGAAATGGAAGAGCGAACCTTGTTGTTTGGTAATTCTTTTTTAATCCCGTGAAAAATGATCAATTTTAAGGCCTTGTTCTTTAGTGAGTTGTAAAAAAGTTGAAAAATAATGATGAAAATATTTTGTTATAATCAAAACGAATTTGTATATTTATGGCCAATTAAGCACACTTAGAATTATGAACAAAATTGACTCGCTCCTATTCAATATTGATTTACCCAAGGGTGTTCCTTGCAGAGGGGCGTTGTTGGTTGCCGAGCCTTTTTTGAAGGAAAAATATTTCAATCATGCCGTCATTTGCCTGATTGATTATGAAATAGGTGAAACTTCGATGGGGATTGTGATGAATAAGATGACCAATTATACGCTTTCTGACCTTATCAGCACCGTTACGCGTAAAGAGCCGATACCGATATATTGCGGAGGCCCTATGTCGTGTGACAGGCTTTACTTCATCCACACACTGGGCGACATAATACCCGGTGCGCGCTGCATTTGCCCCGGATTGTACATCGGCGGCGATTTCAACAGCATGCTCGACTATGTTAATTCCGATTATCCGGTAGAGGGCACGATACGCTTCTACCTGGGTTACAGCGGATGGGGCATAGGACAACTTGATGAGGAACTTAAGGACAATGTGTGGGCTGTGACATCGATTACCGACGCCGATTCAATTCTGCTCGGTGCCGAGGACGGATATTGGCACGGACAGGTGCGCTCTATGGGAAACAATTACAAGGGATGGTTGTATCACCCTCAAAATCCTCGACTCAATTGATGAGGAGTTGCATCATGAATGCGTCGCGGTAACTCTTGCCGCTTCGTAGCCATGACTTCATGCGGCCCGTGATGCGGTAACCGCTTTTCTTGAATAAATCAACGCTGTGAGAGTTGTCGACCGGAACGACAGCCCACAACTGGTGCATGCCTATGAATTTGCCGGCATATCCGGCGAGCAGCGCGAGCGAACGCTCGCCGTAGCCCTGATGGCGACATTCCCGGTCAATCAGCAGGCCCACTCCTGCGCGACGGTTCATCGGGTCAAAGTCGTATAGGTCGATCATCCCTACGGCTTGTCGCGAGTCGTTGCACTCGATTATCAACCTCAGCTGACGGGCCGCGAATATGTCGGGGTTATAGCTCTCGATGTAGTCCCATATCGATTTCCGTGAGAATGGAGCCATGGAGCTTCCCACTTCCCAGATGGTGGTGTCGTTTTCCCATGCGAGTATGGTGTCAAGGTCGGTAGCCTCGACAGCACGCAGGGTAATCTTGTCGTCGCACAGTAACGGTGTCATTGCAGATGCTGGTTGAATGATTCGCTGAATAATGTGCGGTTGAGCAATGAGCGGCCGAGCGTTATTTCGTCGGTGTATTCAATCTCATTTCCCACCGACACGCCTCGTGCAAGCTGGGTTATCTTGACGGGGAGCGTCCCGAGCCTGCGGTAGATATAAAAGTTGGTGGTTTCGCCCTCCATCGTTGCGCTCAGCGCCAGAATCACCTCCTTGACGCCTCCGTTGGCTACTCGCTCCACAAGTGACTCTATCTCAAGCTGGTCGGGGCCTATTCCGTCCATGGGCGAGATGACGCCGCCAAGTACATGGTAGAGCCCGTTGAACTGTCGGGTGTTTTCAAAGCTCATGACATCCTTTACGCTCTCGACCACGCACACCGTCGAAGCGTCGCGTGAGGGGTTGGAGCATATAGGGCAGGTGTCGGTTTCCGATATGTTATGGCAGGTGGTGCAGTAGCGTATTCCGTTGCGCAGGTTTATTATTGCCTCACCGAGCTCGATTCCGTACTTTTCGTCCTGACGCAGAATGTGCAGCGCAAGGCGAAGAGCCGTTTTTCGGCCTATTCCGGGCAGTCGCGACAACTCGTTGACCGCCGTTTCAAGAAGTGTTGAGGCGTATTCTTGTTCCATAAGGGGGATCGTTGCGTTTTGTGATGTAAAGTTAGCCTAAAGATGCGAATATGACAACCTGTCGGCAGGCTTTTTCGCATTTTTTGGTGATTACATTGCTAATAATTGATTTATTGCGTAATTTTGCACTCTGATAAGCAAAAATTGCGTATTTGACAATGAAAGTTATTAGAACAGTCGAAGAGCTTAAGAGCGTCGTTGGCGCATTGAAAGCCGAAGGTAAGTCGGTGGGACTTGTTCCTACCATGGGTGCCCTTCACGACGGACACGTATCATTGATGGAGAAGGCCCGCGGTGACAATGATGTTGTCGTTGTGAGCGTATTTGTAAATCCTACACAGTTTAATAATCCCGATGACCTGCGCACCTATCCCCGCACCGAGGAGGCCGATTGCGCCCGCATGCGCGACGCAGGTGTCGACATTGCATTCATCCCCTCGGTCGAGGAGATATATCCCGAGCCTGACAACCGTGTGTTTGACCTCGGCAAGGTGGCCGAAGTCATGGAAGGCGCCATGCGCCCCGGTCATTTCAACGGCGTGGCTCAGATTGTGAGCAAGCTGTTCAGGATGGTCGAGCCCACAAGGGCTTATTTCGGAGAGAAGGATTTCCAGCAGATTGCCGTGATACGCCGCATGGTCGAAATCGAGGGATTCAAGAATCTCGAAATTGTCGACTGCCCCATCAAGCGCGAGGCCGACGGCCTTGCACTAAGCTCACGTAACGTAAGGCTTACGCCTCACCAGCGTGAGATAGCTCCCAACATACACCGCATCATGGTCGAGAGCCTTGACAAGGCCCGTGACTGCAGTGTCGAGGAGGTTAAGCGCAGTGTAATAGATGCTGTAAACGCTTATCCCGAAATGGATGTGGAGTACTATGAAATCGTAAATGCTGCCGACATGCAGCCTATTACCGATTGGTCGCAGGCAACTCAGGCTGTGGGATGCATAACCGTCTATCTCGGCGATGTGCGTCTGATCGATAATATTAAATACACTATTTGAACGAAATGATGCAGGTGCAAGTGGTGAAGTCCAAGATTCACCGTGTAACAGTGACCGAGAGCAATCTCAACTATATAGGCAGCATCACCATCGACCAGGACTTGATGGATGCCGCCAACATCATTGCCGGCGAGCGTGTCTACATCGTCGACAATAACAATGGCGAGCGATTTGACACTTACACAATACCCGGTGAGCGCGGGTCGGGCATGATTTGCCTTAACGGAGCTGCCGCACGCAAGGTGCAGCCGGGCGACATTGTCATTATAATGGCCTATGCCATGATGCCTTTTGACGAGGCCAAGAACTTCAAGCCGGCGGTCATATTCCCCGATACCGCGACCAATCGACTTGTGTGACTAACCGAATAATAGAATAATTACGATATATGTTTGAAAATCTAAGTGAAAGACTTGAACGCAGTTTCAAGCTACTCAAGGGTCAAGGCAAAATTACCGAAATTAACGTAGCCGAAACGCTGAAGGATGTGCGCCGCGCGCTGCTTGACGCCGATGTCAACTACAAGGTGGCAAAGCAGTTTACCGACACGGTGAAGGCAAAGGCGCTCGGACAGAACGTTATAAACGCAATCAAGCCGAGCGAGCTCATGGTGAAGATAGTCCATGACGAGCTTACATCCCTGATGGGTGGCGACACTGCGCCGCTGAATCTCTCGGGTAACCCTACGGTGATTCTTATGTCGGGTCTGCAAGGCTCGGGTAAGACCACCATGTCGGGAAAACTTGCCCGCAAGCTCAAGAGCGAAAAATCGAAGCGTCCGCTGCTTGTTGCCGGCGACGTCTATCGTCCGGCTGCCATCGAGCAGTTGAAGGTGCTCGGCGAGCAGATAGAGGTTCCGGTCTACACTGAGGAAGGAAACAAGAATCCCGTTCAGATAGCGGAGAACGCAATCAGTTACGCCAAGGCCAATCACTACGACCTCGTGATTGTCGATACCGCCGGCCGACTTGCTGTCGACGAGGCGATGATGAACGAGATCGCTGCCATAAAGAAGGCCATAAAGCCTCAGGAAACACTGTTTGTCGTTGACTCGATGACCGGTCAGGATGCGGTAAACACAGCCAAGGAATTCAACGACCGCCTCGACTTCGACGGCGTGGTGCTCACCAAGCTCGACGGTGACACACGCGGCGGTGCGGCGCTCTCCATCCGCACCGTGGTTACCAAACCGATCAAATTCGTAGGTACGGGCGAGAAACTCGACGCGCTCGACTTCTTCCACCCCTCGCGTATGGCCGACCGTATCCTGGGTATGGGCGACATCGTGTCTCTCGTGGAGAAAGCACAGCAGCAGTTCGACGAGAAGAAAGCCCGCGAGCTCCAGCGCAAGATCGCCAAAAACGAGTTCAACTTCAACGATTTCCTCGGCCAGATACAGCAGATCAAGAAGATGGGCAACCTCAAAGATCTCGCGGCCATGATACCGGGTGTGGGGAAAGCGCTGAAAGATGTGGAGATCGACGACAACGCTTTCAAAGGCATAGAAGCCATCATCAGCTCCATGACCGAGAAGGAACGTGTGAACCCGTCGATCATCAACGGCAGCCGCCGCAGGCGCATCGCCGCAGGTTCAGGAACATCGCTTCAGGAAGTCAACCGCCTGCTCACACAGTTCGAGCAGACACGCAAGGTGATGAAAGCCGCCACATCGATGAAAAACCCCATGCAGATGATGCGCCAGATGCGCCGTCGCTGATATTTATTACCATTTTTGATCCCTAACCTATAATCTATACAGGATGGAGCTTATTGACGGAAAGAAAGTAGCAGCGGAAATAAAACTGGAAATCGCTGCCGAAGTAGAAAAAATGGTAGCCGCAGGCAAACGGCGCCCGCACCTCGCCGCCATACTCGTGGGACACGACGGCGGCAGCGAGACATACGTTGCCAACAAAGTAAAATCCTGCGCGGAGTGTGGCTTCACATCATCGCTCATACGCTTCGAGGACGATGTGACGGAAGAGCGCCTGCTTGAGGAGATACACCGCCTTAACAACGATCCCGAAGTCGACGGTTTCATCGTGCAGCTCCCCCTCCCCCGCCATATTTCCGAGCAGAAACTCATCGAGGCCATAGATTACCGCAAGGATGTGGACGGTTTCCATCCCATCAACGTGGGCCGCATGTCGATAGGTCTCCCCTGTTTCCGCAGCGCCACACCGGCCGGCATAATGATGCTGCTGGAGCGCTACAACATACCAACTTCCGGCGCCAACTGCGTGGTGCTCGGACGCAGCAACATAGTAGGAAAGCCTGTGGCGACACTTATGATGCAGAAAGGATATCCAGGCAACGCCACTGTCACCGTATGCCACCGCGACACCAGGAACCTCAGGGAGGTATGCGCCAATGCCGATATTCTTATCGCAGCGATGGGACGCCCCGAGTCTGTCACCGCCGACATGGTTAAAGAGGGCGCCACAGTGATCGACGTAGGCACCACACGTGTTCCCGACGCATCGCGCAAGAGCGGTTTCCGCCTGTGCGGCGACGTGAAGTTCGACGAAGTGGCTCCCAAATGCTCCTTCATCACTCCTGTTCCCGGAGGGGTGGGCCCCATGACCATAGTATCGCTGATGCGCAATACGCTTCTGGCAGCCCAGCATACGATTTATCCGGCGTGAAGAACGCCGCAGTCGCATCACTGTAACCTTTCATAATAAACATTTCACGATATGTCGGAGGCGATCCTGGCGATAGTGATGAACCTTACCCTGGCCATGGCCGGGGCACAGGAAGCCACGCTCCTGTTTGCGGGAGACGCCATGATGCACCAGGCACAGATAGACGCGGCACACGCACTTGCTGGCGGAAAAGGGTATGATTATTCTGCCTGTTTCCGCCCGGTGCAACCGCTTGTCAGTCAGGCCGACTATGCTGTGGTCAACCTCGAAACCCCTATCGGGGAAAAGAACTTTACCGGCTATCCCTGCTTCAACGCTCCCGTCGAATATGCCGAAGCCCTGTCTGACGCAGGTTTCGACCTGTTTCTTACAGCCAACAACCATACTCTCGACCGGCGCGACAAAGGACTGAGACACACAATCGCCGCACTCGACTCACTGCGCATACCGCATATCGGCACATATAAGGATGCCGAAGAGAGATCAGCCTCCATTCCGCGCATAGTAAACGTAAAGGGGTTCAAAATAGGATTTCTAAACTATACCTACGGCACAAACGGATTCACCGTGCAGACCGACGCCGTGGTAGACTACATAGACCGCGAGCAGATAAAACGCGATATCGAGGCCACACGCCAGGCGGGAGCGGAACTGATCGTCGCTGCCATGCACTGGGGCGAGGAATACCGGCTGCTTCCTGTGGCAAGTGAAAAATCGCTCGCGGATTTTCTCGTGTCGCAGGGGGTAGACATGGTTATCGGTGGGCATCCCCATGTGGTGCAGCCGTATGAGATGCGCACCAATCCGCTGAGCGGACGTCCGGCACTCGTGGTCTACTCACTCGGCAACTTTATCTCAAACATGAAGACACGCGACACACGCGGAGGGGCGCTCGCCGTAGTAAAACTCACACGCGACAGCATCGGAAATCCCACCGTATCCGACGCCCGCTATGAACTTGTCTTCACTGTGCCCCCTCGCGGCAACCAATCCGGAAATTTCGTCGTATACCCCATTGACAGCGTTCCCGCCGCATGGCGTCCCGCGGCCGCAGCTTTCCGCTCGGCTCTTAAATAAAATATCTCCGCCAGCCCGGACGTATTTAACATAAATTAATATCGGGGGGGGGTAATTCATGGCATTTTTGCGTAATTTTGCAGCATCAAACAACGAACAAACACAAATCAATCCAATTATTTTATGAAAACATTGATACAGCGGATACTGTGTCCGCTCAGTATTGTAGTGATGCTCGTGGCCATGTCGGCATGCAGCAAAGAGGACGATATGACACCCGCGCCCGCACCTGACGGATTTGCACAGCAACTCATAGGCGACTGGGAGATAGCAGGTCTCGGTGAAATCACATTCAACGCCGACGGCACCGGATACATGACTATTGACGACGCCGACGAGGAAGAGATGGCGCTAAGCACCAAAAAGACAGCCGCATTATCCAGAGGCACCTACACCATCCATTTCACATGGAAATATGACTCGAACACACATACCGTAGATTTCGAACTGAAAGGCGAGCATATGCAATGGACTGTAATAGACCACAGCGACGGCACTGTCACATTCATCGACGACGAGGGAGATCCTCTCACTATCAACCGAAAAGGGGAAACTCCCGACGAACCTGAACTCCCGGTATACACCGTAGGTCCGAAAGAATGGCTCATCGGCAAATGGGGCGCCGCAGGCATAGTCAGATATGAATTTACCGAAAACGGTTTCTTCCGTATATATTCTACGGATTCAGACACAGGATCCCTCAGATATGAATCTGTTCCCTATACATATGATCCCGAAACACACACACTCACATTCGGTGAAGATTTCAATAACCTGAACGTATCGGCGCTGACACAGGAGTATATCCGCATCGGCAACGGGGAATACAATTTCTTCCTGTCACGGATACTCGATGACGAAGAGTATCATGTAGGCGACATTTCACTGATCTACGACAAGACCCTGGTGGCAATGGGAGTGGCAACTCTTGACAACAGTCCCGTCACCATGAGCATGACAATCGGCTCAAACAAAACCTTCACCATGCTCCCCGGCGGAAAATTCAACTATACATACGATGCCGCCACACAAACATTGACACTGTCGATGTTCGGCGAGGAGATCAAAAAAATGAAAATGATCAACCTTACAGCCACCGATCTGATCTTCGAATGGCTTCCAGACGAGGAGGATCCCGAGGAGACGGTATCCAGAATGGAATACCGCGCGCTTTGATCAGTCAGAATCCATAATCACCACATACAGGCGGTACATCAGAACTTCTGGTTTCGACGTATCGCCTGTTTCGTATTGTTGTTCTATTGTACCCGCTTCTCCGAAGCGTGGCTATGGGGGGACCATCTACATACACCGCACCTTCGCGGCTTGCTC
>ERZ838577.2460-NODE-2460-length-20666-cov-5.498035_pt1 | contig 20666 bp, 14 predicted proteins | sample MGYA00519682_ERZ838577 | MGnify/ENA primary metagenome ERZ838577 (study PRJEB31850, sample SAMEA3708838) | human gut metagenome | biome: human gut; feature: human-associated habitat; material: faeces | place: China | collected 2014 ...
CTGGACGGAAATTCAATGCAAGCAAAGTGAGGTCCCGGCTCAGGCTATTCCGGAGGCGATACGTAACTATGTGAAGACGAATTACCCGGATGCTAAAATCGTAGAAATAGAAAAAGATTCGCACGGGTATGAGATCAAATTGTCGAATCGCTTAGAAATAAAATTTAATACCAAGTTACAGGTGATTGATATTGACGATTAAGGTCGGTTGGATGAAATGAATAAAGGGGCTGTTTGCGGCCCCTTTGTTTGTATGTTTGAATCCATTTGTGTTTATTTAATGTCGATCGGGATGACGGGTTGTTGTTGCACGTTGTCGAGAGGTATGGCCCGGTATTTTACGCGGGCGAAATTGATCTTGTTGAGATCAATGCTGCGGATTGCGCTGTCGTGCATCGTGCGGTAGTAAATAATCCGGTGTGTCATGTCGGTTGCCGAGGTCCATTGTGTGGCACTCGGGATATCGGAGGGAGTTTTGTCCTTGGGAAATTCAATCCCGATGGGGATATCAAAATTGTTTAAAATCTGAAAGCATTGAAGAACGGTTTTCAAGCCGGACTCTTGTTGAGGTGCGGTCGCTTTATAAAAAGCGGCTCGTACGAAACGGGAGGGAGGAGTTATATCTCCCGGAATTCCTAAAAAACCGCTACCGTTACCGAAAGAGGCGAGTTTTATATCACCCAGTTCTTGGGCGGGAGCCATGCCGGGGAAGAGGTTAACGTAGTTATTCAGATTGGTCGTTTGCCATTCGAACCCCGGTGAGTTTGTCAGTACTCCCAGTTTGTTCTCGTAAAAAATAGGCTTTTCGTTGATAATTTCAAGAACAAGCTGGCGTCCGGAAGAATCGGCAAAGCGCCAATGTACAGTGGAACCTCGCGGGTCAACGGCTATGACACGAACTTTCCCGATAGCTTCTTTTACTTCGTCGACACTTTTACAACTGCCTAGTATCCACGAGACGAGTTGTAGATCACAGATGCTTGTCGCTTTTTGAGCGGGGTCGAACTCTTCGTATTTCCCGTAATTGGGGAAGTAGAATAATCCGGCGGAAAGCCCGGCTTCGTTTAGGCCTTCTGCCACGAATTCTTTTTGTTCTACGGCCAATCCGACATACCCGTATCGACTGGTGAATATCATTCCGTCGATCCCGTCCGGGCTGTGAGATTGTTGCTTGTAGCCTTGTGGTACGATTACGTATTGGCTGTTGAGGTTACTACCGCCCCATTCGATGGTTCGAGCCACGACATGAGAACCGTCTTTAGCGGTAAACGAGCTACCGGTACAGGCTTTCAGAAATTGCGGTTGAAAGTTAATCGCGACGAGGATTGCTAGTAAAATTTGTAGTTTATGTTTCATAATTATAAATGATTAGTTTAAAGACGGGTTGTTCGATAATCCGTTTATTTTGATACGGGAAAAGTGAATTTCTGTTTCGTTTTTTTTTTTTGAGTGTGGAGACGAGAGAGAAAATTATTTTTCTTTTGTCGCGTGGTCCCGTTTCGAGTTTCTGAATTGAAGGGGAGTCATGCCGGTGTTCTTTTTGAAGAAACGGGCGAAGAAAGAGGAATTGGGGTAATTGAGTTCCTCGGAGATTTGGAGGACGCTCATTTCCGACGATTTCAACAGAATTTTGGCTTCTTGCAGGCTGAAATCCGACACCCAGCGATACAGGGAATGTCCCGTGGCTTGCTTTAATATCTGGGATAGATACTTTGTGGTCATGCAGAGCTTGTCGGCGTAGAAAGACAGGTTTCGTTCTTTCTTGTGGTGTGCGTGTAACAACCGGAAAAAATCGTCGACAATCTGGTCTTGTCGGTTTGTGCTGAGACGCAAAGTTTGGCGGGAGTAGATGAAGCTGAGTTCCGCGATGAAGGAGAAAAGTTGGGCTTTGATAATTTCTTCCCGGGAGGGATGATCGTATCTGTTGTATTGTTTGGAAATGAAAGAATAAAATTCGTTCAGATGCTCGTATTCATCGGGATTCAGGATCAGGTACGGTTTGTTGCCGATCCTTTCGGATATTTCAGATTTGAGGACAAAGGGGAAGTCGGCCATGAAATCGAAACGATACAACAGGTAATTGCATGAAAAATTGTCCGACACGTAGTGATTTTCAATCAGGTGGAAAGGGAGGAGGGAAATCAGGGTTCCGGCTTGTGCCGTATATTCCTTGCCGTTGATTTTCAGGCATCCTTCCCCGCTCGAAATCATGATGACGATGAGCCCGTTGATGTCGTTGCGTACTAGTTTGTTGAATGGGAAACGTTCGACGAAACCTTCTTTATCTAGTAGGGATATAAAGAAGTTCCCGGGGATAGGGATGGTCATGTCGGCCGGTGAGTCTTTTCCTTTTTGCATGTTCTGTCATTTCACGTTTCGGGAACAAAGATAAGGAATTGTCGTGATAATTTGTACGAAAAGGCATTATGGGACAAATTTGTGGATTATCAGGACGTGGAGGTTCGTTCAATCTTAAGGAAATTCGCGGTCATGAAAATGATTTTAAATGAAATGACTATGGAACAGAGAAATTCAAAGATTTACATACTTCTTGTTGTAGGTATGGTTGCGGCGTTGGGACCTTTCGTGACCGATTTTTATTTGCCGGCATTCCCGAGTTTGGTTACATATTTCGGAGCGAGTGCGTCGGAGGTACAGTTGAGTTTGACGTTCAGCATGATCGGGTTGGCGGTAGGACAGATCTTTTTGGGGCCGGTGAGTGATAAGTTCGGGCGGAAACGTCCTTTGGTGATCTCCATGTTCGTGTTCGTGCTGTCTTCTATAGGCTGTGTGGTTTCTCCGGATATCAGAATTTTCGTTTTAGCTCGCTTTATTCAAGGTTTTTCAGGAGCCGGGGGTATCGTGATTTCCAAGTCGATAGCGACTGATTTGTATTCGGGGAAGGATTTGGCGAAGTTTTTTTCTATTTTGGCTTGCGTGCAGGGGTTAGCCCCGATTTGCGCCCCGGTTCTGGGAGGTTTGTTGTTGTCGGTGACGAATTGGCGAGGTATTTTCGGGGTATTGGTAGTGATCGGTATTATATTGTTTCTGGTGTTGTTGCGCTTCCGTGATTCATTGCCTCGGGGAAAGCGATTGCAAGGGGATGTAAAAGAGCGTTTTATTTACTATAAAGAGATCTTGCGACATAAAGGTTTCATGTATTTTGTGTTGATCCAGGCGTTTGGAATGGGGGTTATGTTCGCGTACATTGCTTCCTCGCCGTTTATTTTTCAGGAACATTATGATCTGTCGCCTTTGATGTATAGTCTTTGTTTTGCGTGTAACGCGATTGGTATAATGCTGGGAAGCCTGAGTGTGATTCGTTTCAGGTCAAATGAAAATGCTTTGCAGATAGGAGTTTGGGGGTTTCTGGTGTTGAGTTGTTTTGCTTCGGTGGCTCTTTGCATGGAATTACACATTATTGTCGTGGAGGTGATTTTCTTCTTGTTCCTTTTCTTTTTGGGGATCATTTTGCCGACATCCACGACTTTGGCGTTGAATCTTGAAAGACAGAATTCGGGAACAGCTTCGGCGGTTTTGGGATTCCTGACTTTTTTAGGTGGGGGGATCGTTTCGCCTTTGACCGGAATGGGGAATATCTTGTATTCCACGAGTATAATCATGATCGTGTGTTGCGTGTTGATTCTTGTTTGCACTTGGCGTGTGTTGAAAATGACAAAAGCTTGAGTAAGAATAGGGGCAGGTTATTTGAATTGTTTTTCCAGTTCTTCAGAGGATATATATCCCGAATGGCGGAAGATTTCTTTGCCGTTTCGGTCAAGGATTACTTGTGTCGGGATGGTCGATATGCCGAAATGCTGGGTTAATTTCTGGCTTGAGGTTTGGGTAACGTTCATGAAGCGCACGTTGATTGTGTGGGGATATTTCTCCTTGATGTCTTCCATAACCTGTTCCATTTTCTTGCATGAGATACAGCCTTTGGCTCCGAATTCGAGAAATGTGTACTGGTAGGTGGAGTCATTTTGCGTGTAGTCGAACCATATTTTTATGGAATCGGCAAGGAGTTGCGCTTCGGTTTTGTCTTGGAGCCGATGCATTTGGCGAGAACCAAATTCAGCTATTCGTGTGCGAAATCCGACAAGAACTAGTAATATGACGAATGGCAGGAGGATGTAGAACCACGTTTGAGTGGCTTTGCGTTTTCCGGGAGTATCTGTTTGATGTTTCATGATCGAGTTGACTCTAGTGTTGTTTGTAAATATACGAATAATGTGATTGTGTTCCAAATTTGCAAAAAAATATCTGGAATAAAGTGTGTTGATACATTTGCTCAGGCTGGAGGTATAATCTTGTGGGAATGTTTATTCGTGTTATACTGATAATCTACCCCTGTATTATGCGTATGGAAATCCGTGATAAAATATTCGGCTTCTGTGAATGTTTTTTGTTAATATTGCGGAAAACTATTTTCAGCATGGGAGATTTGTTTACAATGGTAACCGCACGTGCGGATTATGAGCAAGGAGTATTGATAATCTTGGATCAAACGCAATTGCCCAACCGGGAGGAGTATTTGGCGTTGAGAACACCGGAAGAAATTTGGGAAGCGATCTATTTGTTGAAGGTCCGGGGGGCTCCGGCGATTGGCGTGGCGGCTGCTTACGGGATTTCGGTGTGTATGCAGAGTGTGGAAACGGCCGAATTTGATGGTTTCTATCGGGAGTTTTCCCGGATAAAGGAGTATTTGGCATCGGCTCGTCCCACGGCGGTGAATTTGTTTATGGCTTTGGAACGTATGGAGACAGCTTTGCTAGGACATAGGGGAGAGGAGGTTGGTCTGTTGAAACGGGTATTACGGGAAGAAGCGGAGGCGATCCGAGCGGAGGATGCTGCTGCTTGTCGGAAGATAGGGGAACACGGTTTATCATTGTTGAATCCGGGAATGGGGTTACTCACGCATTGTAATGCCGGGCATTTAGCGGTGTCGGAATACGGGACGGCTTTGGCTCCGATTTATCTGGGGCAGGAGCGAGGATATGGTTTTTCGGTTTTCGCCGATGAAACGCGTCCTTTGTTGCAAGGGGCGAGATTGACGGCTTTCGAGTTACAAAAGGCAGGTGTTGACGTGACGCTGATTTGTGATAATATGGCCTCTTCGGTGATGAAACAGGGGCGGGTGCAGGCGGTACTGGTCGGGTGTGACCGGGTGGCTGCTAACGGGGATACGGCAAATAAGATCGGAACTTCGGGTGTGGCTGTTTTGGCCCGCTATTACGGGATTCCGTTTTATGTGCTGGGACCAACCTCGACAATTGATATGAATTGTTCCACGGGTGACGAGATTTGGATTGAAGAACGTGATCCGGCCGAGGTAACCGAGAAATGGTATTCCCGACGGATGGCTCCTGAAGGTATTCGGGTGTATAATCCCGCTTTTGATGTTACTTCTGCCGGGTTGATTACGGCAATTATCACGGAGAAGGGTATCGCTTATCCCCCCTTTGGAGATACTTTTCGGGAATGGAAATAAATAAGTCATTTTGACATGTTTTAGTAAAAATAAAAAAGACAAAGTGGCAGTTTTGCATTTTATTACATTTGAAAAACGTATGAATTGTCGTGCTGTTTCTTGTTGATTGTAAATGTGATGAGTTAAAATTTTTTTTCGTTTTGCCGGGATGAAACTTTTAGGTGAAAGTTTCGGTATACACTTTGTAAAATTCAAGGCAGAAAGGAGAAAGTGAGACTATGAACATGAACAATTATACGATTAAGTCGCAGGAAGCCGTGCAAGCAGCCGTGCAACTTGCGCAAGAAAAAGGTCAACAGGCGATCGAGACAGGACATTTGTTGAGGGGCGTGATTGACAAAGGCGAGAACATAACCAATTTTATTTTTAACAAGTTGGGTGTTAATAGCCGAAACGTGTTGGTGGCGTTGGATCGGATCGTGGATGCTTATCCGAAAGTTTCCGGAGGTTCTCCCTATCTGTCGGACGAGGCTAACAAGGTGTTGGAAAAAGCCACGAAGTTGGCGGGAGAGATGGGTGACCAGTATGTTTCGTTGGAGCATATTTTACTAGGATTATTATCCGTGAAAGATCCAGTTTCCGCCATGTTGAAGGATGCGGGGATGACCGAGAAGGAGACTCGTGCGGCAATCGAGGAATTGCGGAAAGGATCGAAAGTGAATTCCCAGTCGGCAGAGGATAATTACGATGCTTTGGGAAGGTATGCGATCAATTTGAACGAGAGAGCCCGGAACGGTAAACTCGATCCCGTGATTGGTCGGGATGACGAGATTCGGCGGGTGTTGCAGATATTATCCCGGAGAACAAAGAATAACCCTATCTTGATCGGGGAACCGGGTGTCGGTAAAACGGCTATTGCCGAGGGGTTGGCACAACGTATCGTAAACGGAGACGTGCCTTCAAATCTGGCTTCCAAGAGTATTTATTCGTTAGACATGGGTGCTTTGATTGCCGGGGCGAAGTATAAAGGAGAGTTCGAGGAACGGTTGAAATCAGTCGTCAACGAAGTGTTGGCTTCAGAAGGAGAGATTATCCTTTTTATCGACGAGATTCATACACTGGTCGGGGCCGGGAAGTCGGATGGAGCCATGGATGCGGCGAATATATTGAAGCCCGCATTGGCACGAGGTGATTTGCGGGCAATCGGTGCGACCACGTTGAACGAGTACCAGAAATATTTCGAGCAGGATAAAGCGTTGGAACGTCGGTTCCAGAAGGTGATGATTGACGAGCCGGATGTGATGAGTGCGATCAGTATCATGCGGGGATTGAAGGAACGTTACGAGAATCACCATAAAGTGAGGATCACGGATGATGCTATTATTGCTTCCGTGGAGTTGTCTCACCGGTATATTTCAGATCGTTTCTTGCCGGATAAAGCTATCGACTTGGTGGACGAGGCCGCAGCCCGTTTGCGTTTAGAGATGAATTCGGTACCGGAAGAGATCGACGAGCTAGATCGTAAGATCAAACAGTTAGAGATCGAGAAAGAAGCGATCAAACGAGAAGGTAAGAGTAAGAAGTTGGACGAGATTCAAAAGGACTTGGCGGACTTGACTCAGGAACGCACTAAATTACGTGCCCAATGGGAGTCCGAACGTTCTTTGATTGACGAGATACAGAAAAATAAAGATGCTATCGAACAATACAGGTTCGAGGCGGATCGTGCCGAGCGGGAAGGCGATTACGGGAAAGTTGCCGAGATTCGTTACGGTAAGATCAAGGAGGCTGAGCGCCGTATCGAAGAGGTGAAAACCAAGTTGGCGGATATGAAACATGGTGAGTCTTTGATCCGGGAAGAGGTGACGGAGGATGATATTGCAGCTGTGGTATCGAAATGGACCGGGATTCCGGTAAGCCGGATGATGCAGAGCGAGCGACAGAAGTTGTTGCACTTGGAGAACGAGTTGCACAAACGGGTGGTCGGTCAGGAGATGGCAATCACGGCTTTGGCGGATGCGGTACGACGTAACCGGGCGGGATTGCAGGATGCCAAACGACCGATTGGTTCGTTTATATTTCTCGGAACAACAGGTGTCGGTAAGACCGAGTTGGCAAAGGCGCTGGCCGAGTTCTTGTTTGACGACGAGTCTTTGATGACCCGAATTGATATGTCCGAGTATCAGGAGCGTCATTCCGTATCCCGGTTGATCGGGGCGCCTCCGGGATACGTGGGATATGACGAGGGAGGCCAGTTGACCGAGGCTGTTCGCCGGAAACCGTATTCCGTGGTCCTGCTGGACGAGATCGAGAAGGCTCATCCGGATGTATTCAATATCCTGTTGCAAGTGTTGGATGACGGGCGTTTGACCGATAATAAGGGTCGGGTGGTCGATTTCAAAAACACGATTATCATCATGACCTCGAATATCGGGGCGCATATCATACAGGAGCGGTTAAAGGGTATTGACGAGGAGAACCGGGATGAGGTGCTTGAAAAGACAAATCAGGAGGTGTACGAGATGTTGAAACAGACAATCCGTCCTGAATTTTTGAATCGTATCGACGAGATTATTATGTTTGCCCCGTTGAAAAAGTCGGAGATCGTGGATATCGTTCGCCTGCAATTCAATGGCGTGAAGAAAATGTTGGAAAACAACGGTATTGCTATCGAGATTACCGATAAGGCCGTGGAATGGTTAGCCGATGCCGGGTACGATCCGCAATTCGGCGCCCGTCCGGTGAAACGGGTGATTCAGCGTACATTGCTGAATGATTTATCCAAACAGATTCTTGCCGAAGAGGTCTCCAAGGATAGTCGTATCATGGTAGACGTGAAGGATGACAAGATCGTGTTCGAGAACAAATAAGATTATTGATAAGTAGATAAAGAGCAGGTCGTTTCGAAAAAAAAGAAACGACCTGCTTTTTTTATGGAGAATTAGTGGTTATTTTGATTCTTGTCGAGAATGTCTATCTTTGCAGGGGGTGACTTTGCGGGGAAGAGAATGCTTATTCGGATTTATGAGATATGTAGAAAGTGATATATTGCACCTGTTAAAGGTTGGGGATGAACAGTGTATGCGGATGATATTTAAGGATTATTATCGTGCATTATGTGTTTATGCCCTGAAGTATCTGGCGACGGTCGAGGATGCGGAGGATGTGGTGCAAAATGTTTTGATCGCTTTCTGGGAAAACAGGAAAGGGAGTGCATTCGAGGGCTCGTTGAGGGCCTATTTATTTGGGGCGGTGACGAAGGCGTCCTTTAAGTTCTTGGAACGGAACGGCCAGATTGTTTTCAGGGATATCGAGGAGCGAGCTGATCATTTTTTCGAGGAAATGACATATGATGAGGAGGAGTTGAAGGCGATAAAGGATAGGTTGTACCGGGAAATCGAGCTATTACCGGAGAATGCTCGTAAGGTATTTAATGCTATCGTGCTTGAGGGAATGACTTACAAGGAGGTGGCGGAACGGCTTAACGTGTCGGTGAACACGGTTAAAACGCATTATTCTCATGCGTTAAAGAAGCTGAGAGAGAGACTGGGCGATCTTTTCGTGGTCGCATTGTTGTGTTTGTAAAAAAATTTTTTTTGATTTTGATTCACCCATATTACAAAAAACCGGAATACCGGTATGAAAAGTTTTTTGTAGTATGGACGAAAAGATATTTGAATGGTTAGTTGATTACACTTCGGGGCGTCTGACAAAAGAGCAGGCACGCAAGTTGCGCCATTGGTTAGATGCTTCTACCGAAAACTCGGAGCGTTTTGAAAAATATCTCCGGGTGGTGCGATTGCATCGTATGGCATCCGGGGAAAAATTATTGGACGAGGAGAGTGCGTGGAGTGTGTTCCAGCAAAAATGCAAGCAGCGTAAACAGAGAAGAATTGTACGCGGTTGGATGACCGCGGCGGCTTCGTTGTTTCTCGTGCTGGGGATTGGTGCGGTATTGTTTCATCTAGCAAAAATGGAAAAAGCGGTTGTTCCGGTGGTGGCAGAGATTCTACCGGGATCTACTCGTGCCACGCTTGTGTTAGCAAACGGACAAGAAGTTGATTTGCAGTTGGCCGATCTTCGGGAGGTACGTGAAGAGGGGGTGCGGGTTTTGAATGACATGGAGGGCGGTTTGCAGTACGAGAAGGTGAACGTGGAAGTGAAGGAACCGGTTGTACATACGGTACAGGTTCCGGTGGCCGGAGAATATCATTTCACGCTAGCTGACGGTACAAAGGTATGGGTTAATTCAGCCTCGGAGGTGACGTTCCCGGTATTCTTTTCCGGTGCGACGAGAGAGGTTTCCGTGAAGGGAGAGGTTTGTTTTGAAGTGCAACACGATTCGTTACATCCGTTTATCGTGCATGTGAACGGTGTGGCAGTGAACGTGTTGGGGACCAAGTTTAACGTGTCGGCTTATGGAGAGGAAGCCCCGGTGGTGACTACTTTGGTGGAGGGATCGGTGCGTGTGGAAAACGGAGAGAGAGAAATGTTGTTGTCTCCCGGAGAGCAAGCTTTGGCCAGTGGAAAGGGTGCGATCACCAGACGAAAGGTTGAGCTGGGGATGTATGTGTCCTGGGTTCAGGGAATATTCGAGTTCGAGAACATGTCTTTATCGGATATCACGGAGCGCTTGGCGCGTTGGTATGACGTGAGTTTCCGCTTCGAGGATGAGAAATTGTGCGAGCGTAGTTTCACGGGCATGTTTGAAAGGGACGGTAATTTAAATCAAATTCTGAAAGTAATAGAGAAGACGACAAATGTGAGTTTTGAAATAAACGGGACAGAGGTCGTTATTAAAGAGAGGTAAACTCCCGGGAATTTCCGGATAATGCTAATTAAATAATCTAATTTATGAAAAAAAGATGCTTTTCAAGTTTCCTCCAAAAGTGGGATGTTGGACGGAAAATCTTGTTGACCATGAAATTGACTTGTGTATTGACAGTTTTTTTTACTATTTCTGCCATGGGAGTGGGCATAGGACAAACTGTGAATCTGAAATTGAAGGATGTTACCCTTCGGGAAGCTTTCAAAGCCTTGAAACAACAGACGGGGATGTATTTCGTGTATAATGAGGAGGAGTTGTCGAAGGATTTGAAGTTGAGTGTGGAACTGGAAAATACTTCGCTGGAGGAGGCTCTCCGGCAGATATTAAAAGGACTGCCTTATTCATTTGAACGTGTGGGAAAGATGGTGGTTGTGAAACCCGTGAAAGAGGTGGTTGACCAAACACAGCAGCAGAAGAAAAAGAAAGTGACGGGTAAAGTGACGGATATCGAGGGAACTCCGTTGCCGGGAGTCACGGTGATGATTGAAGGTGCGGTGAGCGGGACGGCTACAGACGTGAAGGGAGAATATTCGTTAGAGTTGGAGGATAAACATGGGATAAAACTGGTCTACTCTTTTATCGGAATGGTGAAGGTGACGAAGGTATGGAATGGTGAAGAACGCATTGATGTGCAGATGAAAGAGGATGTGCATGATATTGAAGAAGTTGTCGTGACCGGATATCAGACGTTGAATCGGAGGGAGTCGGCTAGTGCGGTTTCCGTGGTGAAAACGGATGATATTTACATGGCGGGGGCGGCTTCTATCGACCAGATGTTACAAGGACAGGTTCCCGGTTTGATGGTGATGAATACTTCGGGAGAGCCGAGTGCCACGCCTAAAATACGTATCCGGGGTACTTCGACGATTAACGGAAACAAAGCTCCGGTGTGGGTAGTTGATGGAGTGATTCTTGAGCAAAATGTCCCGATCACGGCTTCGGAGTTGAATAGTGAGGATGCGGAGTATCTTATCGGTAATGCTATTTCAGGAATCAGCCCGCAGGATATAGAGTCAATCACGGTGTTGAAAGATGCTTCTGCCACGGCGATTTACGGGGTAAAGGCAGCGAACGGTGTGATCGTGCTGACCACGAAAAAAGGACGTGCCGGAAAACCGACGGTTTCATATTATGGTGAAGTGGTGGTGAACGAGCGGCCTTCTTATCGAAATTTCGATCGAATGAATTCCGCCGAGCGTATGCAATTATCCAAGGAGATTTTCGAGCAAGGATTGTCGTATAATTCAAGTATATCGTTGGACCCGGCCGATTCTTATGAGGGATTGTTGAATGAATTGATCAATCGTCGGATGTCGCAAGAGGAATTTGCACTCCGGTCGAAGGAAATGGCAAATCGTAATACGGATTGGTTTGATGTGTTGTTCCGCAATGCAGTGACACACTCGCATAATTTGAGTATTGGCGGAGGTTCGGAGGGGGCGAAGTATTATTTCTCGGCCGGTTATAACAATAATCAAGGTGGAGCAAAGGGATCAGTTAGCGAGCGTTTCACATCTGTGGCACGCGTGGATGCTTCCGTGGGTAAGTATGTTAATTTTACGGCGAAGATTGATTTTAGCACGACAAAGAATGAAGGTTACTCGGTTGTAAATCCTTTTAGTTATGCTTACAGTACTTCCCGAACATTACAGCCTTATGACGAAGACGGGGAATATCATTTTTATAAGAAGAATTCGAAGTATTTGTATAATGTGTTAAACGAGTTGGCCGAGACTGGCAAGGAGAGTAAAGCGAATGATTTTAACGCCTTGTTGAATCTGAATGTAAAGTTGTATGATGGATTGTCTTATCAGGGAACTTTCTCGTATCACAATTCTTCGACGAATCAACGGGATTGGAAAACGGAAGAATCTGCTAGTGTTGCGGCCACACGCGGGTATAATTACAAGGAATATGATGAGAATGATGATGAATACTGGAGATCTTCTTTACCGTACGGGGGAATTTTGGAACAAGCAAATACGTTGAAAACTGGATACACGGTGAGAAACGGTTTGAGTTTTATTAAAGTTCTGGGTGATGTCCACGATATGAATATCATAGTCGGTTCCGAATTGCGGGGTACGAAATACGAGGGAGTACGTTCGACGGGTTATGGTTGGACTCCTACTTACGGGGAGCGGTTTATGCCGGTACAAACGGATAATTTTTTAAATAATTATGTTAGTCGAATGCTTCCAACGAATACGAATTCAATTTCGAGAGTTGCCTCGTTTTATGGTTCAGCCACATATACTTACGGCAATCGTTACGTGATGAATTTCAATATTCGTTCAGACGGGGCCAACAAGTTCGGGAGTAATCCGAAATATCGGTGGTTGCCGACGTGGTCTATCGCGGGTAAATGGTTGTTAACGAATGAAGCTTTCATGTCTCGCTTTGCCCAAAACGGACATTACGTATCAGTGAGAGGTAGTTACGGTATTCAAGGAAATATTCATGATGATGCTACTCCTAATTTGATCTTGGAAGTAGGAGATAGAAATACGATAAGTAATTTGGATCAATCGACGATCTACCGTTTGCCTAATCCGGATTTACGTTGGGAAAAAACGACGTCTTGGAATGTCGCTGTCGATTTTTCATTCTGGGATGGAAGGCTTTCGGGTAGTTTGGATGTGTACAAGAAGCACACCGAGGATTTGATCATGGATAAGATCGTGGCGACATCTAACGGTAAATCGCGTTTGTACATGAATGCGGGAGAAATGGATAACCAAGGGATTGAAGGTAATTTGAGCGTGCAGATTATTCGGAAAAAGAACCTGAACTGGAAATTCAACGTGAATTTCGGGAGAAACACCAGTGAGGTGACTTTGGCAAACGATGATTTTTACAGTGATATGGAAGTTATCACCAAGATGTTGGATGGTAATTTGGCAATTAAGGGGGAGAAGTTAGGTTCGATGTATTCCTTCCGTTACGGGGGATTGTCTAGTGAGAACGGGTATCCGTTATTTTACGGGAAAGACGGTAAGTTGTGGCACGAGGGTGATCCGAAACGTATGGAATTGGTGAGAAGCGGATCTATTTACCCGGATCTTTCCGGTGGATTTGACACGCAATTGACTTTTAACAAGCGTTTGTCATTGTCTTTAGGTTTCACGTATAATTTGGGTGGTGTAAAGCGTTTGCCGAAAGTTTATGCCGATAAAAGTGATGCGTTGAATCCGGTTGCCAATGTATCCACGAACTGGAAAAATAGGTGGAGAAAGCCCGGTGACGAGAAGTACACGGATATACCGACTTTGTATAACAAGAGAGTGGCTTCGGATTTTGATAGTAATGTTTCTGCCGAGGATCGGGGAGCTGTTGAAGAGTGTACTTATTTTTATGATTTGTCGGATCTTCGCGTGGCAAAAGCTGATTTTCTACGCTTGCGTACTGTCGGGTTAAGTTATATCGTGCCTGAAAATTTATTGAAAATGACGGGAATCTCTTCCATGGCAATTCGTTTCCAAGCTTCGAATTTATTCGTGTGGGCACATAAGGATTGGAAGGGACTTGATCCGGAGACCCCGGAAGCGAATATCCCGATATTACCTTCTTATAGTTTGGGTATTAATGTTTCATTTTAATAGGAAGTGGCTATGAAAAGATTTGTAAAAATATATACATCTTGGCTTTTAGGAATACTTTTGTTTACTGGGTGTGATGATTATTTGAAAGAGGATTCGGGCGATTTGTTAATTCCGGGGAAAGTGGAAGAGTATTTACCGATGTTGTATAGAGAGGGATTCCCTCGGAATTTTAACGAAGAAGTGAGCTGGTTGTATTTGATGTCCGATGACGTGGAGATGGGGCACCTGGAACTGGACCCGGATGATGAAAGCAATGCTACCCGGGATAAAAATTCCCAGGATGCTTTTAATGCGGGGGAGGGTGAAGAGCCTTACAAATGGGAACGACGGATAACGAGTTATGCGGATAATTTTTGGGAACGTCGTTACGGGAATATTTTGGCTTGTAATCTGGTTATAGATGCGTTGCCGGAGATGGAATATGTGGAGGCGGATTCTGGGCTTTATAATTTTCTTGCTGCCAATGCTTATGCGATGAGAGCTTATCATTACTGGTGTTTGGTAAATTCATACGCTTTACCTTGGTCGGAAGAAAATCTGGACAAGCCGGGAGTGATTATCCGGACGGAGCCACAAATTGACACCCGGGCGAGAAGTCGTTCATCTATTCGGGATGTATACGAGTTGATTAACGGGGATATTGAGAAAGCGGAGAAATATATCAATGTGGCCACGTTTGACGGGAATATCCATCGACTTTCAGAACCGGCAGTTTTGTTGTTAGCTTCTCGTATTGCTTTGTTTCAGGAAAATTGGGACGAGGTGATTCGTGTTGGTAAGTTGTTTTTGGCTCAAAATTCGATTGTTCTGGATTTGAATGCACAGGATACGACGTCGTTTGGAAAGGAGACGGGTTTGAGTGGCACTCCTTTTACCATGATGAATGGTAGTATAAATAAGGAAGTTGTTTTCACGTTTGGAACTGCCAGCTATAGCCCATATCAATATTTGTCAACCTCGGGAGTATATTACGGGTTGGGATTCAGACCTTCGTATAGTACGGAGGGATCTTTGATCCAATCTTACGAAGAGGGAGATTTGCGGAAAACCGCTTATTTTTTGAAGGATATTCCGGCTAAAAAAGCAACATCCATGTGGGAAGAGGATAAACCTTATGAGTACAAATATTATTACCCGGTAAAATATCGTCAAATATCGAATTCGGGAACGGGAAAACCGAGCGAGACTCTTCTTCACGAGAATTGGCGTAGCGTGGAGGTGATGTTAAATTTGGCAGAGGCTTATACGCGCAAGAATAATGCGGTGACTAGTGACGCTATTGATCTGTTGAATAATCTGCGGCGTTGTCGTTTGGCTTCTGACGTGTTCGTGGAAAAAACAACTGCGGATTTCCCGAACGGGGCGGCCTTGTTGAAGTTTATTTGGGAGGAACGACGTCGGGAGCTTTGTTTCGAGGAGGCTATGCGTTTCTGGGATTTGCGGAGACAAGGAATGCCGGAATTGAAACATAGATGGTATTCAAGTTGGGAAACATATGAAACCTATACTTTGTCGCAAAATAGTAAAAATTACGTGCTTGCAATCCCGCGGAGTGAACTCGATTATAATAGTGCTTGTTATGATAATGATCGCGATGTGATCCGGCCCGAATAGTGATAATTAAAAATTTACGAAGTATGAAAAAGATTGCAATATATTTAATAATGATCTTATTCTTGGGAATCTCTTGTTCCGAAGACGTTGACGTGAATCCTGAGTTAGCCGGCCCGTTATATGGTTTGACAAAAGGAGAACCGGGTTCGGTGGATGAGTTGATCTATAATACTTGGGAAGAGTGGGGAATGTATTATTTGTATGATTTCGAGCCGTATGCTTTCCAAGTGGCGAATTGGAGCGGTTATTTCAATAAATGGTACACTCCGGTAAAAGAGGAGAACACGGAAGTGATTCGGAAAATTATCAATCATATACAGAACGGTATTTTCGTGGGAATGGACAAAGACTTAGTGAAAGGATGTTGGTTCGTGCGTACGTTTTTATGTGATTCACTTTGTGATGATTACGATTATAACCCGGAAAAGGTGGTTGACAAATATTTGCCAAATGGCGATTGTATCATCCTATCCGGAGTCGGGGATAAAATGAATAATTTCACGGATGAAGACTGGGACTCGTGGAAAGCGGAGTTGTCGAGTTTATTGATTTCGCGTTTGTATTTAGGGGCAACCGAGCAACCGGATGATTTTTTTAACTTGCGTATGAAGAAAGCTAACGGGCGGGATGATGCGATTATGATACTTGCACCTTGGCCTGATGATCCGGCAGGTAAATATTCTCCTAATGTTTACACGTTCCGTTCGAATGGTTATATCCGTTCGCTACCGACATCTTTTCAGAATGAGACTGTGAAGATTGTTGACAAGCAGACGGACTTGGCCGATTATATATCTTTCCTGACGACCACGACAAAGACCGAATTGGATTATAATTTCGAGGTATTCCCGCGGATATTGGAAAGGGCGGTTGCGTTGGTTCCTTACCTACAACGGGTATTGTCGATGGATCTGGAAGCGATGCAGAATGCGAATTGTCCGGAAGATCCGGTGGAGGGAGATTATTTTTCTAAACTGAAATAAATAGTAGATTTCACGTGGGGAGAGCGTTGTTTCTTCCCGCGTGAATCGACTAGCAGTTTTGCGGAAAAAGATGATGGGTTTTATCGGGATGTCACTGTTAATTTTTGGAATGTAAATCAGAATATGAGAAAAGGGATGTTCATATTGTTTTCTCTCTTGTACGGTTTTGGTGCTTTCGCGCAAAACACGGATGAATTAAGGGATGTCTATGAAAAGGACAAGAGAGACGTGAAAGCTGTAACCGAATATGTAAAGGCATTAGGGGAAACCCAAAAGAGGACACAAGCCGATAGTATCGTGAGGGAGTACATGGCTCGTTGTCCGGTTGTGCAATTGGAAGACAAAGACACTTATTTGCTGATAAACAGGTTCGTTTTTGAAGATGTCTATTCCAATGCTTTTGAATATGGAATCTACGCGCAGCGGAAAATGCGCTGGGATCGGGAGGTGAAAGAAGGAAAAGAGGGAAAAGAGGCGAGATTGCTTAGCCTGTTGAAGGGAATGCGGAGTGGCGTCAGTAACGCGGACGAGATTGACAAACGTTACGAGGTGTTGTCGGTTTTGAGTGGTAATTTGCGTAAAGAGGTGGATGAACGTTGTTTACCTGCTTACGTGGAAAATAAATGCGTGATGCCCGGGTATGATTCTTTGAAAATAGCTCGTTTAAAATATTTATTGCAGAAAGGCGATTTGCTGGGGCAGGAGATCATGCAATTGAAAATAGCCGTGTACGAGGATTACGTGGTGGGAAATTACGCGGGTATGGTGGAAAAATTGAGTTTGGCTTGCGAGATAAATTTTAAGGCGTTGGATGAGGATTACGCCATTCGGATTTTGAACGTGTTGGCAGATGCGGGAGCTGACCGGAAGGTTTTAAAGTCCGGTATAGACCTTTTGAATCGGCTTATCGGGAAGAAAAAGACGGGATCTATCAATTATTATAGCGTGTTGGGGCGGTTATATCTCTTGTACGGGGACGAGGAGCAGGGGAATAAATATAAGCGGATGGGAGATAAGATCGAGGCGGAAAAGATGGAACGTTACGGTGATCTGATAAAATCATTTACGAAGGAAAAGTAATAATGGCAGGGAGTATGAAGAGAATATATCTATTTTTAATTGTTTCTTTCATCTTTTCGATAACCGGTTGGGCACGAGGGAAAGATGGATACGTGGTAGCCGCTTCCGAGGCAGTGAAATCGGATGCGGCCTGGATGAAGGTCGTGGAGGCTCTGGTAAAAAAACACAAGGCGGAAGTGGTGTTTTACCGGGAAAATATCAGCGAGTTGCAGGAGCCTTTGCGTCAACTGCGTCCTCGTTTCGTGGCATTCGTGGAAAAACCGGAATTTTTGAACCGGGAGTACGTGATGGAAGGCCATCGGTTGAGTCGTCGGTTGGATAAAGATATTTACGCTGATTATTTGTGGGGGATCATCACGGGGTTTTCGGCTGACGACGCCATGAAGTTGGTGGACAGGAGTCGTGAACCTTTCTTGATTCGTACGGCGTTGAACACGACTGGCGAGATGAGCGACGGGAAATATTTTACCCGTTTCGCTTTTATGAATGACGGGAGTAATGGTCCCGGTTGGTGGGGAGAAAAGAATGAGACGTTGGAAAAGACTCGACATTATCAGACGAATAAATGGAATATTTTAGATAAATGGGTGGAGAAGTATAAAGAGTTGGATCCCGATTTGCTGGTGACTTCTTCCCATGCGACGGAACATAATCTGGAAATGCCCTTTTCGGTGGGTAACCTGAAAGCGGATGCCGGGCGGTTGTATGCCGATTTCATGACACGGGAATACCTGAACGGGACGTCACATCCGCGGGTGTATTTCGCCGCGGGGAATTGTCTCATCGGGAATATTGATAACGATCCGAACAGCATGGCCGTGGGGTGGTTGAGCGGTATGGATGCCACTTCGATGGTGGGGTACGTGGTAACTACCTGGTATGGCCGTAATGGTTGGGGAGGTTTGAAATACTGGACCGCTAACGCGGGACGTTTGACGTTGGCGCAGGCGATTTACTTGAATCAGCAGGACATGTTACATACCGAATTTAGCTGGTACCCGGAAATGTTGGGGGTTGATTACCCGTTCTACGCGGGGGATTTCGGCGAGGATGCTGAATTTACGAAAATTTTCAAGCAGGCCACGGGGAGCGTCCCTACAAAAGACCAGAAAGGCTTCGTGCATGACCGGGATGTTGTTGTCTTGTATGGCGATCCGGCTTGGGATGTGAAACTGCGAAATCCCGAACCGTTAGGATACAAGGTGGATTTTAAGGTGAAAGGGAAACAATGCTTCGTGACGATTACAACCAATGAATATTTTGACGGGGCATTGATGAAGGGAGGAAAATTGAAACAAGAACACGTGACGGATATACCGTTTGCTTATTATTTCCCGAAACGTGTAAACAATCCGCGTCTGGCTGAAGGACAGGAATGGGATATTGCCGTGGCAGAGGATTTCCTGTTACTTTATAATTGTGATTTTGAGAAGAATAAAAAATATACAATAGTGTTAGATATAAATTAATAACGAAATGAAAAGATTAATATTATTATTGTCGATTTTAATAGCTAGTTTGAACGTGTTTTCACAAGGAATAGAATTCCGGAAAGAGCGTTATGCTGAAGTGCTGAAAATGGCAAAAGAACAAAACAAGTTGGTATTTATAGATATATATACCTCTTGGTGCGGACCTTGTAAGCATATGGCGGATAATATTTTCCCGTTACCTAAGGTGGGAGAATATTATAATTCTCATTTCTTGAATTTACAACTGGATGCGGAAAAGAGTGAAGATGGAAAAATGGTTGCGAAATCATTCGGTGTATCTGCTTATCCCACTTTCCTCTTTGTCAATGGAGACGGGGAACTGGTTTACCGATTCTTGGGTGGAAAATCCGAGAACATGTTTATAAAGGAGGGTGAAAAAGCCGTGGAAGCATTTGCTGCGCTACCGGAATTGAAAAGATACACGAAGAAATATGAAGAGGGGAATCGGGACAAGGAATTTTTGAACCAGTATTTCATCGTGAAAGATAAATCCGGCTTGGATTGTAGTGATGTGTTGCTTGATTATTTCGCTCTGGTGGATGACAGTCAATTACTGGATTCAATCAATGTCCTGCGCATCGCTAAAATCACGGTTTTTGACCGGAAATTAGCCAATCGGTTGGTAGAAGCGGCTTGTAAAGAGGCTGCCAACCCGACGAAGGACAAGAAACATTCTACTGCCGTGAATAAAGCTGTTTGCAGTTTCCTGAGCGCTTGCTTGCAAAAGACGGCACGAGCTGATCAGGAGGAGTATTTCGAGGAAGTTCTGGCCATGAAAGATCGTTTGTTTAAAGCGATTGGTGCCAAGGAGAGTGCTACTGCGGCCTCGTTGGGAGGGGGAAATATCTATATCCCTTCCGAGTTGTCGCGTTTAAACTATTATTCGGCTAAAAAGAAACTGGATAAATTTAATCGTACTTTTATTGATTACATGGCGGCACTTCGGAAAAATTATGACGAAACTTACAAGGAAAAAGCAGCCATGCGTGAGGCGATAGATGCTAGGTTGAAAGCGGCAAAAGAAAGTGGGAATGACGAGGAGTACGAGGCTGCGAAAAGAATGAGAGCGATGATGTTTGCTTTTTCAAGTATTGACGATTATTACATCTCGACCAGTATGATCGAGAACGTGGAGCGTTACGAGGAAATATTTGAAGGAGATAAAGATGCTGCATATAAGGATCGGGTTGCCGGGTGGTACGTATTTTTACATCAGTTAAGTCCTTCGGCAAAGACTGCGGCATACGTGGCCGATAAATTGTTAGCCTTGGACAAAAAAGAGCAGGCGATAGAAGTACTGGCTTTGGGATTGAAAGACGGAAGCTCCGCCGCCGGGGTTGAAGAAGATGACGTGAAAGCTTGTCAGGCAAAATTGGATGAATTAAAATAGGATCATATTTTGTGATTAGATTGGTTATGAAAAAGATAGGATTTGTAATACAATTTTTGTGTATAGCCCTGTGCTCGTTCGGGCAGGAGGCTGAAAACGGGATACGTTTCATTGAGGGTGAAAAATGGGAAAATGTTTTAAAAGCGGCCCAGGAGCAGGACAAATATATTTTCATGGATTGTTATACCAGTTGGTGCGGTCCGTGTAAAGCGTTGGCAAAAGACATCTTTACGCGTAAAGATGTG
>ERZ838577.2462-NODE-2462-length-20640-cov-5.570415_pt1 | contig 20640 bp, 19 predicted proteins | sample MGYA00519682_ERZ838577 | MGnify/ENA primary metagenome ERZ838577 (study PRJEB31850, sample SAMEA3708838) | human gut metagenome | biome: human gut; feature: human-associated habitat; material: faeces | place: China | collected 2014 ...
GTGGAAAAACCGGGCCACTCGTGGGAATGGTCCAGTTTGTTATTTTGAAGCCGGCTGATGGCGCAATGGGGTGCCATCAGCCGGCTTCGGAATGTCGTCTCAGAATTTATGAGGCAATGCATTAATTAATTTTTCACACATATTTATGATCTATATTTTCGATATCATTCACCCATAGCTTATTTAATTGACATTGGGATTAGCCCAACTTCAACATTGACAGAGCGTCAAGTGGCTGGCCGGCAGGTCGGGCGTTTTTTTGTCAGCGTCGTGTGTACTACAGAATTTTCCCTAAGATTCCTTTGATGCAGGGCTTGTTTTGATAAACTGGCGTTGAATGCAAAACGGGGTGGCCCTTGGAAAAGAGCCGCCCCGTTTGTGTATGGGGGGGCGATTGGCGATTGGAAACTCGTTTCTTTACACCTAAGGGACGAATATTATCAGTTGATGCGGATGAAGGCGGGTTCCCATGCCTTCACGTTGACGCTGCCGCTGACGTTGCCGCCGTTGATGAGGTCTACGCCCGTTCCTCCAATCGATATGTTGGTGTCAATTTCGGAGAAGATCACCACCACTTTGTTTCCGGTCTGATTGTCAGTCTTGGTGATAATCTCGTACTGGGTTCCTTGCTGTCGCTGCACGGTGCCGCGCCACAGAGCCGGATTTTCGGCACGGGCCTTGAACACCTTGGCCACGTAGTCGTGCACCATCTGCTCGTTCTGATTGAAGCCGGAGATGCGTCCTGACGTGCGCGCCTTGTTGTCGGCGTTACCGTTGCCGCTCTTGTCGCCGATCTCGTCACCATAATATGTGCATGTCGGACCCGAATATGCGGCCACCGCGGCATGGCGTGTCATGAGTTCGCGGGGCCGGCTGTTGATGTCGACGAAGTCTCCTACACGCGAGGTGTCATGGTTGCTGAGGAAGATTGTGGGATTCACGCCGGAATCTTTATAGCCGCGTGCGGCGGCGTCGTTTGAGAGGAACCAACCTATTGAACCTACGCCATCGTCGAGATTAACGAGATGGTCCTTGCCGTCGAAGTCCATCACACTCTTGAGGCCATCCTGCTGAGTGGTTGTGATTCTACCTGCAGATGTCCAGTCCTCGCCTACCATATAGCCGAGTGTGCCCCACTGTTCGCCGCGGTTCCTGCGCTCCTGCGCCACGGCCTCCACCTCCTTGCGGAGATTATTCCAGTAGTTGTGTCCGCCCTGATAAACCTGATAGCACTGGTCAAGACGCCAGCCGTCGACGCTGCGGTTCATCCAGTAGCGAACAACTTCCTTGAAGTATTCAAGCGAGCCGGGGAACTGTATATTGCCCGATTCAGAGCCGCGCACGTTGGGAGTGTTGTTTTGTGTGGATATCCAATTACCGCCGGGCGAAGCCTGGTTCACACCGCCGTGATGGCCGAACACGCCGTCGAGAATCACATAGATGCCCTTCTCATGGGCCTTCCTGACGAGTTCATCGAATTCATCTTCCGTGCCGAATTTGGGGTCTATCTTGAAATAATTGGTGCAGAAATATCCGGTGGCCTGAAGCTTCTCGCCACCCTGTCCGTTGGTGGAGTCGAATATAGGTGTCATCCAGATGGCATTCATGCCGAGATCCTTTATATAGTCGAGCGAGTTGATGATGCCGCGGAGGTTACCGTTCTTGCGGTGTCCTTCAGGGCCCCACATGTCGCCATATCCTGACGCACCACCGTCGCCATGCTGGAAAGAACCCACCATTATCTGATAGATGGAGAGTTCGCGCCAGTCGCCGGTAAAGGTATAGACGGGCTGTGAATCGTCGCGGGTGAACGTACTGCTGTAGTTGGCCGTGCCGACGCTGTTGGATGCGGTGATGGTAAACGATCCGCTCTCGTTGTCGGCGAGATAGTCGCTCACCTTAAGAGTGGTGGTGCCATTGCCGAGCGTAACGTTCTTATTGTTGAAAGAACCGGAAATCGAAGTGGCTTCATTGCCTATGGTCACGGTGATGATGCCGGAGCCCATGACCTTGCCGCCGTCAGGACTTACGGATACCACAGGTTTCTGCGGACCGTAGGCTACCAGACTGTGGCTGCCGTCGGATTTATAGGTATGGCCGTTGACGTACTCAAAATCGTCTCCGGCCTTCTCTCCTCCATTATTGCTGAAAATGATCTGGGTGGGCACCTTACCCTTGGGAGCTTCCCAATAGAGCACACCGTTCTTCTCGGTCATCGCGTCGCCGGGCCATGTGTTGTTGGCACAGCAGTTCTCGGTGTTGTTCCATGCCCATACCTTCACGTCCCAGTTTTTGTCGTTGACGAAGTAGACAAAGCACTTGTCGTCCGGTTCCTCACCCTGCTTTTTGGTATAGGTGAAGCTCTTCAGTTCGGTTCCACTCTGATTTGCGGCATATGTGCGCAGCGTTGTGGTCTGGCTGAAAGTCAAAGGCGAGCAGTAGCGCGCTGAAGCCGCAGAAGGAGTTGAGCCATCTATGGTATAGTAGATGTCGGTGGCGGGAGTCACGGAGAGTGTCACCGTGACATTGTCGGTAAACGAGGTGCCGTCGGCCGGGTTTGCTGTAACCACGGGCTTTGAGGGCACGGGGGGTGTCGGAGGCTCGGGAGGTGTCGGTCCGCCGAACGTGCCGTATTCCTCGATGAGGAGCACCGGGCCCGATGCTGCTATCGTGACGCTGCCACCGCTTACCACAGCCGTATTGCTCATATTGTAGCCGTCCATCACCTTCGTGCCGTCGGCAAAAAGATCACCGGTATTTATCGTGTAGGTCTGGCCGGACCGCGTGTTGAGACGGATAATCACGGAATTGCTGAATCCGTTTTCCGAGAATTTACGACCGTAAGTATCGCTGCCGAGATTAGACTGAACACCGGCTCCTACGGCCGGATTGCGGCGGCGGAACTGACCGATCTTCTGCCAGTGCAGATTCACGTCATTGCCTACGGCATCCCAGTTGAAGTCGCCGCGGGTGGCCATACCTGCGTCACCCTTGCCGTCGACAGTCGGGCGCGACGTCTCGTCGCCGTAAAATATCTGGGCGCCTCCGGGGCAGAGAAGCAGCATGGTCGCCACATTCTTCTGGTCGCCGGGACGATGCAGGCCGGTGTCGTGACTCGAAACATAATTGAGAACCTCATGACCGTTGACGCCGTTGCAGAAACCGGAATAATATTTCCAATCGTCTACCGACGGCGTACGGCCCGAACCACCCTCCGTGCCATTGAAGGCAAAGTTGATCATCGAGTCGAAGCCGCCCTGATTGAAGTAGCTCGTATCGCCATGACTCCATCCGAAGCATTCTCCGGTCATCCAGAAATCATTGGTCCAGTTTTTGGCATATTCATCGGCGCGGTCGCTGCGGCGCCATGCCTCAAGGGCGCTCTTACAAGCGTTTTTGAGCTGATTCCAGCGAGAAAGCTCCACGTGCTTGGCGGTGTCGCAACGGAATCCGTCGATTCCGAAGTATTCCACCCATGCGGCGAGCCAATTGATGATGTAGTCGGCGGGAGCACCCTTGCCGCTGATACGCCAGTCGTCGATGTTGGGCAGGCGGTAGTTGTCGTAGTCGCCGCCCTTCTCTATGTCCCACTTGCGCTGCAGGAAGGCGGGGATATCGACAGACTGTGTGCGCTCGGTCACTACGTCGGGCAGTCCGGCCAGCGACATGGTCTTGTCGTCGCCTCCGGGCACCACATAGCCTGCCGATGTGCCCCACGAACGGTCACCGAAGGCTCTTACCCACGTGCCCCACCAGTCGCCCCATTTACCTTGTGTGTCGGCGTTGAAGCTTACGTCGTTGTCACCCCACATGGTGAATTTGTCGCTCGAGGGGAGCCAGCCGGCCGAAGCCGTGCCGTTGATATTGCCGAAGTCATAGTCGAGACAGTCGTCGAGTGTGCAGTATCCGGTATGGTTGAGCACAATGTCCATCACCACACGTATTCCGCGGCGGTGCGCCTCGGTCACGAAATTGCGCATATCCTCGATTGTGCCCATATTGCGGTCCATGTAGGTCCAGTCGAGCGTGTAATAGCCGTGGAATGCGTAGTGGGCGAAGGCATCGTTCTTGCCCCCGGTCCAACCGTGCATCTGCTCGTAAGGAGCGGTGATCCAGATTGCGTTCACACCAAGATCGTCGAGATAATCGAGCTTTTCGGTGAGGCCCTTGATGTCGCCGCCGTGGAATGTCGCCACATCTGAGCCCCCTGCTGTCTTATGGCGGTGGTAGCTCTCGTCGTTGGAGGTGTCGCCGTTGTGGAAACGGTCGGTCAGCACGAAATAAATGTTGGCGTTCTTCCAGGTGAAATAGTCCTGACGCACCACCTGAGGAGTCTTCAGCGAGATTGTGTAGACCGCGGTCTCACCACCGTTCCTTACGGTATAGGTAATCACATTCTCCCCACCCTGCAACGATCCGAGCGTATGGTTGGAATATGTCGTGCCGTTGATGGAGATATCCACCGTGGCATCCTTGGATGCCGGGGCCGCCGAGAAAGTGGCTATGGAAGCGGCATCCTCGCCGAGTTCGATTTCATAGTTTCTTGTGGCCGGATTGAAGTCGGAAATCACGTTGACTCCTCCCACTTTAACCTCAAGGCGATTGAGGGTGGCATCGGTCGCGGCCATGCCCTTGACTCCGGACGCTGCGAGAAGTACCATTGCAGCCCACAGAGTGCGAAGTTTACACATATGTGTCATTGTTGTCTTACTTGTAGAAATCCGGTTATTACTTCTTGATGACTTTGAACGAATAGCTACGACCATCGGCGGTGACCACGTTAAGCAGGTATATGCCGGCACTGAGGGCGCCGGCCGATAATGTGGCCTCGCAGCCGCCGTTGCAGTCGGCCGTCAGTATCAGCGCGCCTCCGAGCGAGTAGAGCGATACGCTGCGGAGAGGCGCCGACGAAGCCACGCCTACGTACTCCACGAATGGATTCGGGCCGACATTGATGCGGAAATCGCCGTCATCGGCCAGATCCTCAACACCGGATACGATGTCATACAGCGACGAGGGAAGAATGTATTCCTGATTGCCAAGGCCGCGCAGAGCCGGGTAGCATTTCTTGCCCTCCGTAATCCATTCCCACACGTTGTCGAAGTCCCAGTTGGTGATGGAGCTGAACGATGTGAAGTCTGCAAGATATAAGGCGGAATGCTGTGAGGCATGATCTCCGTGAAGGGATTCGCCTGTGGCGATTTTGTCCCAGCTATGATTGTTGTAAGATTGATTGCGGGTGTTGTTGTTGCCGCCGAAGCGTGCCGTATAGTCATGCATTCCGCTTACCCTGCCGTTGATGGCTACTGAATTACGTATGGTCCCATAATTGGCGCCCACGATACCTCCCACATAATCCTTGCCGTGGATTTCGCCGGTGGCATACACGTTGCGCACGGTGCCCGAGTTTTTGCCCACGATGCCTCCGGTGGCATAGTCGTCGGCATTGTCCACCTTCACGCCCGCATAGCAGTCGGTGATGGTGGAGGCGATATTCTCGCCCACAAGTCCACCCACACATATCGACCTTCCGGCCACCTCGCCTGTGGCGAAACAGCGCTCGATTCTTGTGTTCACGGCCTTGCCCACGAGTATGCCCACATGGTTCACGCCCGACACATTGGCGTTAATCACTCCGAGATTTATGATTTCGGCGCCGTTTGTAGCGGCGAAGAGTCCGCAGGCTGAGCCATACGAGTTATCGGTGAGATTGAGATTTGTCAGGCTGTGGCCCGCACCGTCGAAATGGCCCTTATAGGGGTTGCCGACGCTTCCTATGGGGGTCGTCAGTGCTGATGCGTCGATATCGGCATCAAGACGTACGAAGACGTCGGACGCCCAGTCGCGGGAGTCAGTTGAGAACTGAGAGAGGTGGGCCGAAGTGGAGAGGATGTAAGGGCTCTCCTTGGTTCCCTCGCCACCGCCGTAGACATCGCGTCGACCCTGCTCCACATCCACAAAGAGGTCCTCAGTCTGCTGGCCGTTCTTGGTCTTGGCTATGAACCCGAGCTTGGTAAGCCCGGTAATCTCACTGTCGGACAGGCCATAAAATGCCTGAATGTCGGGAATACTGATGGTGTAGGAGCCGCCGCTTCCGCCCATGCGGAATTTTTCGTTGTTGGCGTCATCCCAGGAGAACGGCGATTTCTTTTCTCCGTTAACACTTTCACACCATGTGTAGCAATAAACCTCAGAGCCCATGTCGCGGGTCTGAATCTTCACTTCAAGCGACTTGGTCGAAATTGCCGGCGATGGCGATGTCGATATGGTGGCGCTATGCCCGGCTGCTAAAGCTGGGCACGCCGCCGACAACACCATAAGTGTCATGGCTAATTGTTTAGTTAACATTTAAGGATGAATGATAAAGATAAAATATTGAATTTGGGCCGCAACCAATGCAGTCCCTTCTTAAACACAAGCGCGAAATTAATAATTTTTAATGGAAATTTAAACATAAAAAATAATGTTGTAAAACATGATAATTGGATTCGCATTAAAAAAGAGGGAATTGAGAATACTTGTTGGCGCCGATGATGACGGAAATCTCGATGGGCAGACATTCACTGATGAGCAGTTGCGTTCATACGCAGGACTCCGCAATTCCGGAACAATTCTTCCCACCGCCGGCGATGATGGTATATAAGGAGTTTTTTCCCGAGGGAGAAGTTGCGGTTATCGAAGTTCAGCCAAGCGAAGACACTCCGGTCAGATATAATATAAAGGTGTAATCTGGATTAGAATCGGAGCGAGGAAAGCTGAAGCGAACACGGAGAAGGAACGTATATTGACCGAGAAAGGGCAGGTATATAGTTCTTATTTCGATGGTCGTCCGTGCCGCGAGGCCTCGATTGATGACATTGATGTGGAGTTGTTCAAGAATGAGTATCGGCCAAAAGCTGTGTCGCCAACGACATTGGCAAAGGACAAGCGCACGCCGATTCAGCAGATGGCATCGTTGCGCCTTTTCGACACACGGTTTAATTGCCCTACTTATGCCGGAATTTTGTTGTTGGGTAATGATCCTCAATATTTTATTCCGGGAGCATATATCCAATATGTTAAGTTTGCCGGAACAACCCGCGCCACAAAGGTGTTGAAGGAAAATCGCTTCAAGGGGAATATAATTTCAATGCTAAAAGAGTTGGAATATTTCATAAAGTATTCCATTGAGAATAAACGTCCGGAATTTGTCAGCGTACTTCGTGAGGAGCCTCGCATCAATTATCCGTGGGAAGCAATACGAGAGCTTGCTATGAATGCCGTGATGCATAGAGCGTATAACGGAAATAACTCTCCGATAAAGTTTTACGAATTCAGCGACCGCATCGAGATAGACAATCCCGGCAATCTCTACGGGAAAGTCAATCTGGAGAACTTTCCGAATGAAACAGACTACCGTAACCCCAACATCGCCGAAATCATGCTCAATCTCGGTTATGTCAACCGTTTCGGCAGCGGTGTGAACACCGTCTCTACACTCCTTGAAGTGAACAATTGCACTTCCGCTGAATTCTTGCTTGGCGATTACACCACCTTCAAGGTTGTAGTCAAGAATGCCGATGTCATAGAGAGTGGCACCAATGTCATAGCAAAATCGCCTAATTTCAGAGTAAATTCCACCGAAAGTGACACCAATGTCACCAATAGTGTCACCAATAAAGGAACGATTGTCACCAATGATGTCACCAATGATGTCACCAATGATACTGATTTCCGTAAAGGGGCTGTAATTGAACTGATGAGAACGAATAAGCGGATTAGTGTTACTCAAATCGCTAAGGAATTAAATGTTACTCGAAAAACAATATTCAGAATCATTGATGTGTTGAAATCGGAGAACCGCATCAAACGTGTTGGAGATTTAAAATCCGGCACATGGGAAGTCATTGAATAAATATGGGTCGACACCCACAATGGGTCAAATCGTCGGTTGCGACTGACGATTTGGTAATACTGTCGTTATCAGATAGATATATTTCGGTAACCGTGAATACCGGATAAGATGCAATGCGCCATCATAGACCAATGTATCGGTTAGTACGGCAGCGTCAATCTCATGGGCCGTTCCCTTGCCGACACCAACGTCATCCGCATGACCTCATCTGATTTGGCAAATGCCTTAATGGATGCTTTGAGGCTGTGAAACTATAAGAAAACATGGGGACTGCGACTTCGGAGCAGTCCCAAGCCCCGGCCCGGCAAGGTCATTTTGTGGTAACGACAGAGTTACCAAAAATCCAAACGGTAACTGTTTGGACACCTTCCAATGTTATATAGGTAAATTTTGTCTAATATACAGATAGTTGCGATTTGCAGGGTGTACTAAATAGGTACTGAATGAGAAAAACAGAGAAGATTGATAGAGTGGATTTATGGATTTTTAAGGGTCGTTAGTTATATTTAATTAGATTCTTTTTCTTATTTTTCTTCTATGCTACGGAACTTTTCTGAAGAATTTGCAACTAACTTTGTAAAGAGAAACAGATGATGAATGATTCTGACTATAATAAATCCTTTACGGCAATGGTCGGGCGACACGAAAAGGCAATTTTCAGTGTCTGTTTCTTCTATGCTACAAGCGAAGTACCATTTGAAGACCTACGGCAGGAAGTCTTGATCTCGCTGTTCAAAGGGTATCGTAATTTCCAACAGGCGAGTTCTGAAGCAACATGGGTATATAAAGTGTGCATCAACACATGTCTGTTTTCCTTAAGAAAGTTTACATCAAAAGTCAAAACAGTCTCTTTTGATGAAATTCCCTCTTTCCATTTTCAGGAAGATAACGATAAAGCATTAAGAGAGAAGTTAGAATGGCTTTACGCTACAATTGCACAACTCAATCCTATGGAAAAAGCCTTGATATTAATGTGGCTTGATGAGTTAAGTTATGAAGAAATTGCCTCAAATATGGGGATTCCGAGAAATACTGTAGCCTCACGTCTATATCGCATTAAGGAAAAAATATCATCAAGAAAGGAGGTTTAATTATGGAACTTGAAGATTTAAGAACCACATGGAAGTCTGTTAAGCCTCATATTGACTCGCAAATCAGTGAGGATGTGGCAAAGGGGTTACTTACAAAAAGAAATGATGTAAAATCAAGACTGTTAAAAAAAGCCATCTGGGATGGGATAATTACTACGATTTGTCTTATCCTAATGGCTTTAAGTCCACTTTGGTCGCCTATGAAATTCCCTTATTGGTGGCTTACTGTGTTTTGTTCAACTATTCTCGTTACTAATTTGTATGGTGCCCGGATTTACCGTTCAATTAGGGCGATTAATTTATGGGAGAACTCAAACAGTGAGATTCTGAATGTCGTTGTATCGATCAAAAAACTATATCGCAACATGGAACTTGCGATAGCAATAGTTTTAATTCCATTGTTTATATGGCTCTCCCTAAATCCATTCTTCATCCATACATGGAGAATGTTCTTTACATGGGGCATAACAATACTGGGATTTACACTTGAATATCTTTGGTATAGAAATAATATCAAACAATTTAACAATCTTGTAAATTGGGAGAAAGAGTCATGAAATTTATCCTTTCGCGTACTGACGACATCCGGATCCATTCTAAGAAATGGGTCTTGGGATATGGATTGTTGTTCTGGCTGGTTAGTCGGATTGTCGCGATGCTTCTGATTATCGGATGTGTCGCTATTTATAATACGTGTGGCATTGACCCAGAGTCGCAGACAAGTTTCATTGGTAATCCAGAAACAGCAAAGAAAATTGGATCGTCTATCTATGTATTGATTACTGTCAGTCTCGCCGCGCCATTACTGGAAGAATGTATATTCCGTCTTGGATTATCTTTCAGGAGATGGCAAGTGGCATTGGCTGCGTCCTCAATTCCTGCGTATATTCTCTGGCAACATCTGTATTCCATTTCTATGATCTATGTTACCATCTGTGTATTCGCAATAATCACATTATTTTCAGCAATCTATTTCCTCACTACAGATTCTTTCTGGGATTCACAAAAGAAAAAGTATTATAAACCATCGATTTATGGTTCCGCCATAGCATTCGGACTTCTCCATCTCATAGCTTTCTCCAACTATGATTATACTCTTATCCCATATATGCTATGCGTTATAAGCGTCCCGTTTTTCGGCGGATGTGCAATAACATACTACCGGGTAAATCTTGGTTTTTGGTGGGGCGTAGGTCTGCATATCTTTAACAATATCCCGGCAATAGTTGTAATGTTATCAATCTAAACCAGAACATATGAGAACAAGAAATTTAATCGTTACATTCCTACTTGCAAGTGTTGTTGGTATCCTTGCCATCGCTTGCAGCGCAAAAACTCCAGCCAAAGTTAGTGTGGACAAAGACATATCTGTTGCTATTTACTCAACAACTGAAAGAGAAGGAGCAATAGACACGGTTTCGCCCTGCCTTTTGACGGAAACAGTCCATATTTCTGAACTACTTCGTCATCCTGATGATGACGGAATAACGATGCCATTCACGCTGTCTAATACGGCAAAATATGCTGAAATAACAGGTGATAATCTTGAAAAAAGAATTGCCATCAGCGTAAATGGGCAAGTATTATCAACTCCCGTCGTTAAAATGAAAATCGAAAATGGTGCATGTTCAGTCATACTTGACGAGAAACAGACTAAAGATCTTTTCCCAACCATAAACATTGATGAACTCAACTCAACAAGTCGTTGAGTCGATTATCATAAAGCACAAATTTACGCCACCGAGAGAAATAATGCTCCCGGTGGCGATTGCTTTAACGACCTAACGACGGTCCTTTTCTCGGTTCTTTGGGTCTGATGCCGAGTTTGGCAAGGAACTCTTTGGCTTTGTTGCGGAACCATTGGAACACGCTCACACCATCTATCTTAAGAATGAAACGGTGCTTTTCCTTGGGGTCGCGTTCAAGTTTAGCCTCGGAATGCTCTGTTGAATAACTTTGGCTATGCTCAGGCGAGTATAGCTTCCCCCGGAACTGTACGGGCTGTTGAGCGATTATTCTTTGGGTGAAGCTGTCAGGAAATCCGATATGCTTGCAATATCTCGCCCAGATAAGCAGGTCGGGGACATCCGGAAAATATTTCTCAATGTCTGCCTTGTATTCAGCATAGTCAGAATTATAAGCGACAGACATCTTTGAAGCCTCAAGAGCCGATAGTTCTCTTGAAAGTTTTTCCTTGGATGATTCAAGCCCTTTATACTCTTCTACGATTTCAGATACAGACTCCTTAAGTGCAGCATTATATTCAACCAGCAATCTCTTGTCCTTGGCAAGTTGAGCATTTTCCTTGGTCATACGCTCATTAGTCGCCTTGGCCTCAGTGATTGTCTTTTCAATCCAGCGGTTGCCTCGTTCAAGCTCTTTCTTCCGTTTCTCCAAAGATTGGGTTTCGGTGTCGAGTTGTTTTTTCTCGGTGGAAAGGGTGGCTACGTCCTGTTCAAGACCTTTCTTCTTGATCTGGCACTGACGGTAGTATTCGTGCTGGTCAACGTGCCGGGCTTCGGAACCCCGGATGCCACGCTCCAGTCCGAAACGTGCCATTGCCTCGGCATATGTGTCCTGAAACCGGGTCAGGTTCTCCCGGGTCATGATGTCATCGGCGCTCAGTCGAGGTCCGTTCTTGGACTTGGTGCGGTAGCGTTTCGTGACTCTCGCCTCGCTCGCCTTCCTTTTTCTTTCGGTTGTCACGATGGGCACGACCGTGACATGGAGGTGAGGTGTCTGTTCGTCCATGTGGAGATGAGCGCCGACAACGTTTTCCTCGCCGAATGTCTGCTTCGCCCATCCTATACTCGCCTCAGCCCACTCGTTGAGCCTTCCTTCATCGGCAAGTCGGCGTAAGGCCTCGCCGTCGGATGTCAGCAGGACATTGAGTGCGAGCACCTGGTTCTTGCCGATTTTACGCGTCAGTCCGGCATGGTCGAGACGGTAGCGGATTGCCTCGCCCAGACCGCCGACACCTTCCGGGTATCGGATGAAATCCTCCCGGTTGAGGTGTCGCAGTTCGGGATGGGCGTTGTCGGGCTGGGTGCTTCGCTCAATGTGTCGTGCGATGGCGTTGCAGGAACCGCTTGCCTTCATGATGTGGAGTACGGCGTAACTCATAGACAGGCGCGTTTCTGTCGTGGAACAATCGCAGTGTACGGCTTCTTATAAAGCCGTTGCAGGGTTCTCCAAGGGGGCGACCCCTTGGGCTCAGTAGGGATATTTTTAGCGTGGTAGCAGACCATGCGGCTCGAAAAATTCCCTAATGAGCTAAGGAATTTCCGGATGGCGTAATTTCCGTGCCGCCACTGCACGGATGGTACTGCACTGCCATAGCAGTGATGCACCGCTATAACCACTGCTCTGAATGCAATGGTTTCTTCAATGAAAAAACAATGTTTCACGGGACTTCAGTTTGAGATTTACCCCTTGGCACTTTCGTCATTTTGGCACAGACGGGGTGTGTTGGCATCTCCGTCAGAAATGCCAAAGTGACAATAATGCCAAGGGTGAATGATTATAATTTGGTGTAGTTTCCGTGGGAGGAATGAGCGAACAGTACGCCTTTTCGGTCTCGGAGAAACCGCTTGAAACTGCGCTCCGACATACCGCATTTCCCAGCAATCGCCACTCCTTCGGCGGTGGTGAAGCCGTCGGGAAGCTCCGAGAGAACAGAGAGCTGCAACTCGGTCAGAGCGTCCTCGCTGATGATACCCTGCACCTTTGAGGCGGTCGAACGGAAGTACTCCGTCAGGCGTATCGCCCTCTCCACCGTGTCCACATCTATCATTTTCTTCTCACTGCCACACGCCCAGTCGGCGAGAGCCAGCAAAAGAGAAAAACGGATAGCGTAGATTTCGAGTTTGCTTGCGATGGAGGTAAGGGTATCGCTCCCGTCGGCATTGCAACGGTCGGTCTGCTCGTTCTGCCACTGATAAAGGCGGTCAAGAGCGTCCGATGAAAAAAGAACATCTTCGGATATTATTTCGCCGTCTGCATCCACCTTGGGAACAATGTCGATAAGCCGGGAAAGTATGCCACGCCATTCTGCCGCGATGTCAAAAGAAGGCATCCGGCGGCTCCGGTTCCATTTAGGCTTCGTCTGGTCAGACGGGAATACATAGAGTATTCGCTCCATGAATCCGTTGGCGTTGCGGTTTCCGGCGGCAAGGTCGGTAAGCACTTTCGGCTGTATAGTGCCGATGACACAGAGGAACGGATTACGGATGAACACACCGCTCTGACTGCCCTTGCGGTCGGACATGGCAACCTTGTGGTTGAACACCGACATCCAGAACTCCGATTCGGAGCCGTTGTTGTAGCGGTTGAAGTTCTTGACCCATCCGGCAAGCTCGTCATACATCAGAATCAGTCCACGGCGATTTTCCGACAATATGCGGTGAACCGCCTCGTTGGTAACGTCCTGCATCATGAAGCGCACTCTAAGAGGCTCAACGGGATTGAGGTCGTAGCCGTTTGCAATCCTTTCTTTCGGCGGCAGCTCCATTGCGGCATTATAGCGTTTCAGCGCTTCGGCGAACTGAGCCGCTTTCTCCGCGTCGTGGTCGATTAGCGGTTGCATGACATAGCTCAAAGGATGGCTCTTGCACACTCCGGGACAACCGACAAGGGCAACGAAAAGAATGGCATACTCTTTCCATCCTGTCATTGCCTCGGCAGAATGAGTGTTGCCGATAACCGCCGCCATTGCCGAGAGCATCGCCCCAGCCATATAGTCCACAGGAAAACCGAGAGTAACATTTGCCTCCCTGATGATTATCTGTAATCTTGACGGCAAAGCGTCAATCGGGAAATCGCTGACTGTCTGAGGTTTTGTTGTCTCTGCAATCAAGCCGTCCGACGGTACCGGCGGTACTGACTGATTGGTCAGTTGGTCAGGCGCATGATTAGTCATCTGCTCACTTGCCTGACAAGTCACTTCCGTACCTTTGATTGCAGGTGTATCGGGGTAGCTGTCGGCTTTCTTTTTGGCAGATGCTTTTTTCTCATTGCCCTTCGGTTTTGAAGGAGTCTTTGCTGATGTTTCCTTTTTCATCGGCTACCCCCTTTCTTCTTCGTTCTGCCTTCCGCTTTAAGCACGCCTACGGCTTTGCCGTTGACAAGTCTGCTTTCTGCCCAGTTCAGCAGCTCGGTCTCCTTGAAATGAAGCTTGTTGTTGAATTTCCAGTGCGGGATGGTGCCTTGGCTCGTTTCCTTGTATAGCTGTCCGATTTTCATGGGATAGCCGTTTTCGTTCAGGAATTCGAGGGCTTCGGTCACGTTCAGCCCCTCCGGGTCTCTCTTTTTAGATTTTGCGGAAGCACTGGCGATAGTTGCCAGCACTCCCGATTCGGCAAGGTAGTCCTTGACCGCGTCTTTCAGGAGGTGCTTCAGAACCTCGATGAAAGGAAGATTCAGGTAATCTGTAATGGTGTTCATGTTAACGGATGGATTAGTGGTTTTCGAAATCTGTTTGTTCTCACGCATCAGTTTTCAGATGATAAGTGATATGCTGTATGCTCAACATACGGGTAGGTGGGTGTCGTCAGGTCATAGTTATTGCGTCTCGTCAGCCCGATGACTACACCCGGAGGATTAAAGGCTGGCAGACACTACAAAATTAATACTGGACTTGCGTCCGTGAATGGTGCGGAAAAGCGAGTATCATTGAATTGTCTGCCGTTACTGTCCTTCCGGATGGACAATAAAAAAGCGGGGCCTTGCCGATACGTCTGTGTGGACGTACCTTTGGCGAGGTCTCGATACGGGTATTCAATTCATATATGTCGCCCTTTCGCAAGGGATGTGGCAGGGATGCGACAATCGTCACCGGCCCATAAGGGCAGGTGCTTCGCATTGCCGCGAGGGGTTAGGGCTACTGCCACCTAACCGCTTTGATGTTTTTCTAACAAGAGTAAAAACGGAATTGTTCAGCGATGTCCGGCTTTGACCGATGCTGGCTGACGTGTGTCTTTCTTCTCTCAGTGGGTTATATTCCTTCTTGGGCTGCGAAGTTACAAAACAGTTACGATATATGCAAGCTTTTTGAGCCACCGGGAGCCAATCTGCGTTATGAAGCCGTTGTGAGAGTCTCAATGACAGCTATATCCTAGAAATTAAATGGCATTTATTCGGTTGCAGACTTGCTGCACATGGTCAAGACCATAAAGCAAAGAATGACTGTCGATGCCCATCCACATAAACAGCTTATGAAGATTCTGATAAGCATTGAGGATGTACGAGGTTCCGATTTGGGGCTGTCTTCTCGCAAAACAGATAGGCTCATGGTGCGCTATTCTGTTTCGGAGGATATTGATGCCGTCAAGTTCATTGAACATATAGGCATTGTTGTATTGAACCTCTGCCGAAGAACGGGGCTTGTTCGGGAATATTCGGAGAAGAATCTGCCCGGTGGCACGATACTGAGGATTGGCGAACATATATTTCCACACCCCGAACTCCATTTCTGCAAGAAGTTTATGATGAGTGTACTCGCCAGTTCTGTTCAGACGGTTGAAAGCCTTGGTGATTATTCGCGCACTATCCCTGCAACTGGCAATATCGAATATGCCTCCAGCTAATACTGAATCACGGAGCCAGTTTTCTCCGAACCGATTTGTAAGCTCACGGTCAATGGCATTCCTTAACGCTACCTCAAAACAACTCAACAAAGTAAATACTTCCTGTGAAAGATGAAGATTCAACCGATACAGCGACATGGCTTTTCGGGTGTCATTACCACAGGCCGCAACATATCTGTTGAGCCTCTCCGGAGATAATATATTCTGAAAATCGGTGAATTTCACTTGCTTTACAATCTTTTGTGAGCCAAAATTTGTTTTAATCAAAAGAAAGCACTACTTTTGCAGTGTTGATTCCCGGTAGCCCCTGACTCGTCAAGCTATCGGGTTTAGTTTTTTATACCTGCAAAGATAATCATTTTCATCGGATTGGGCAACAGTGAGAAAAAGGACACCGGGTATCCCTCCCGATGTCCAACCACTAATCCGCGTCAGGATGAAACAATTACATGATGACTGCGAATCTAATGCAAAGGTAACCATTTTCATCAACCCATACAACTCTATAACAAGCGGAAGTGCCAAAGTGACAAAAATGCCATGGGTTTAACGTCACTCTTCAAAATCTGCAATTTCCTCCCTTGAAAAAACGTCATCCCTGCGGAACGAGATTCTTCCGAGGCTGTTCATCGCGTCTTTCTTCTGGTTGTCTATCACATGAAGGTACTTTTCAGTCATCTTTATGCTGGCGTGTCCTAACAGAGATGATACGGTCTTAATATTTGCTCCAGCACTCAGCACGTTGACCGCAAAACTATGTCGGGCGCAATGCCAGGTGATATGTTTGTTGATACCTGCTTGCTTAACCCATTCTTTCAGATGTTTCCGACAGATGGAATTATGTGGGAGTGGAAATATTTTTTCTGTCATTACTTCCGGGTCGCGTGGAAAACCGATGATCTCCATCAGGTCATCGCTCAGTGGCATCACCACCGCGCTATGTGCGCTTCGTCCCTCGCTCTTGACCTGATTGAAGCGGAGCGTCCGGGAACTGAAATCGACATTGGCGTATGTCAGCCGTGTTATATCGCAGAACCGGATACCCGTATACAATGAGAACACAAACGCTCTCTGAATGTCGGGGCGTTCCTGCTTGTATCGGGTACACAGCAACCGTTCGATTTCTTCCTTTGTGAGAATGTCCTTTGTCAAGACGTTGGTGTCACATCTTATGATGATACCCTTGCACGGGTCTTTCTTCATAAGTCCTTCCTCTATCGCCATCGCACATGCTTTCTTGAAATAGAAGAACGATTTACGCGCTCCCTCTCCGGCGCATATCCCTTTGAGCCATTCGGCGAAACCGACGGCGATTTCGTTGGATACATTCTCAAACCGGATGAATGCAGCATATCTCTGAAACCGGGGAATGGAATTGAGATATTTGATAAAACGGTTATGTATCAGACGGAACGCATACTTCGCCGATTTGGTTATCGTCGCCTCCTCGGAATAGATTTTACGAAAGAAATCATGGAAATTCGGCTCCTTTTCTTTCTGCAAGCGGTAACCCTCGCGGTCTTCAAGAAACTCCTGTTCGCGCTCAAACCTTATTTTCTCGGCGAGAGAAAGCGTATTGCGATTCTGCAACCGTTCCTGCTGATTGCGCGGATTAAGCCACAGATAGAGATTGAGACTTTCCTTCTTGCGGTTATGGGTAATCTTATATTTCGGCTTTCCAGCCATCGCCCCTTCGGTGTAGAGAACCGGATTCCCGTTCTCGTCAAGTACCGGGGTCTCATGCCGTCCGAGATAGTATTCGAGATACAGACTCGCACGTCCGTCCTGAAGCGTCTTCTGGAGCAGCTTCGGATTCTGTTTCGAGAGGTTTTTAGGTCTTGGCATATATATTGTTTTTTGTCGTGTCGGCAAAGGTATGTCAAACCTCCGAAACACAAAAGGTGTACTATACACTCCTTAACATTCCGGGGCGTACTAAAGTTGTACTGAATGCGAAAAACGATAGAATCCAACGAAAAACGGAGGTGTACTGAAACGGATAAATGCTTGATAAATAGTGCAGTTGAGTTTTATTCATTTTCGCCGATTTTATACCCTCAAAGCACACCTTGCTGTGCTCCAATGAGCATACTCTACAATAAGGAAACAGAATGGATTGCCTCTTATGTGGTCCCTGTTCAGAGGCTCTGCGGATGCTGAGGACGCAGCTTCCATTGCTCGATGCAAAATTACGGTGATTTTCCACCGGTTGATGCTATATCTATTGTTTATAGCTATATACATGTACAACCTTATGCTATATCCGGCCATAAATGTTTGGTGGAAATGACAAATTATCCCTTACTTTGCAACGTCAACGACACGATACGCCTCCGACGGGAGGCTCCCAAATCGGGTCAATGATACGAGAGGTCTCTTAATAATACTATGACTAATAATACTATGACACCTGACGGTGATTGGCTGATTGCGGTGGGTCAAGCCCACACGCGAGCACTGCGTGGTTGACTAATCAGTCGCACGACTGAATCCCCGTCAAGTCACTATTGATTTTCAGCGCGATAGACTAGTGTCTATGCGTGGATGGTAAATGTTACCGCCCCTATGACCGTCGGTTGCTGCTGCCTATATGGTCCCGCGGCAATTCAATCGACATTTCACCCAACTGATTATATACACCTGCCTGATTGACCGGGTAAAGCGTCAACCATTCGGTTGATTGCCTGCCTCGCCAAACACGCGATTGAATGACTGATTGGTTAGTCAGAACGTCAGTACCGCTAATGTCCAAAGTGGCAGAACTGCAACTGACCGATTGACTGAGCAACCGGACCATTGTTCGCCTGATTGACTGAAGCCATACCCAATCAATCGCCTACTCAATCGACTGACTGCGCAGTTGCGCGATTGACCGGTTGATTGGTTGAAGTCCTGATTAGTCAGCTCATCAACCAATCAGTCAATCGCCTGTGCGACCGACTGATTGAGTGGTCAGGCAATCGTGCATTCAGTTTAATCAACAACAAGTCAAGTTTTTTATTTTATGAAGCACTGACGTAAAAAAGACCAAAAACCCGCGTGGCAGGTTGCGTGGGAGTTGGCGAAATATCCTGCGAAGATTCATCTGTCAAAAAAGATGAGCCGTGCCGATGTCGTGTTTTGTCTGATGATGTGGCTGGGCATGAGCAAGGTCGATGCGTTCCTTACGGCCTATCCGCAGACTAAGGCAAGCCGCAACTCGATAGCGGCGATGGCGACACGCCGAAGCCAAGAGGAATGGGTGAGCGAATATTTCCAAGCCCTCTACGACCTCCGCCTTGAAGATAAATTGAAGTTCAACCCAATACCGTAAAGATATGGAAAATAAAAGCACAACAATCGAAGTAAGTCTATCCCAAGAGTCGGTTGAAGCAATCGCAAATGCGATGGCGGAAAAGATGTTTGATTTGCTCAATGATTTTGTGATTCCCCTGAAAGAGGATTTAGACGCAATCGAGCGCAACACTCATTAAATAGGTCTGAAAATGCCTATCAATGGAAAAGAAAGGCAATTACTTCATTGCCAAGTCAGAAAATCTTTGTAAATTTGCGGTGCAGTATTCCTTTGGGGTATTGCACCCTTACATATTTGCTCAATGCGCCTCTGAATCACCACCTCGGAATGTAACGAGCTATCAATACACATTGAGAACGTGCCTTACGGCGCGGGCTTTCTCATAGTGTATTAAGGCTTGTGGTGAGCCAAGAGGCGTATGGCGAAAGTCTGCGCTTTCGTTTTATCGGCAAGCGCGCACAATATTAACATCGAAATTCATTCAATCAATGGAAGAAGAAACTAAAACACCACTTACCGATTATTACTCCAAGCCGTATCAAGGTAAGCAATATAAAGAAAACGGCAGTGAATCACTCATTGTCCCAACCGCTATAAAAATAATGGCGTGGATTGCTTTAATAGTAGGCATACTTGGCATTTTTAGCGACTTTGAGCATGGTTCATGGAAATATGGACTTGGCATAATAGCTTCGTCAGCTTTTTTGTTTGGCTTCTCTGCTATTGTCAAGGCTGCGTATAAGTACTTGGATGAATAATAAACCGAACAACAACTAAAAACTACAACAAATGTGGTATGGTTTAATAATAGCAATTATAGCGATAATAATTGGCTGCATAAATTCATCGCTAAATGCAAAAGAACGCCAAGAAAGAGAGGCGCAGATTGCCCAAAATCGAAAAAGGCAACGACAAATTGAGCAAGAAGAATACGATAAAGCATTAGCAGATTTTTCTTCACGTTTTGGAGAATGTTCTTTAAATGAAAACTTGGGGAATTGGAACGAACATCATATAGCGACAAGAGTATTGATTTTTGAGAAGTCAAGCATTATAATAATCAACTCGAAAGAATATAAGTTCTCGGATATATTGGGATATTCATTGGTTGATGATGCCACAAGCGAAACAATTACGACCTCTACGGGAACAGCAAAGACCTCAACAGGAAGTATGCTCGGACGTGCTGTCGTCGGAGGGGTGCTTACAGGTGGATTGGGGGCTGTCGCAGGAGCGGCTACAGCAAAAAAGAGCATCTCAAATAACGCCACAAGTCAAACCACGACTACACATAAATATACGCTATATATCAACGTGAACAGCTTGCAAGAGCCAACGATTGCGTTGAAAATAGGCGATAATGCTTCAAAAGCTCAAAAACTCGCAGGAACTATAAACGTGATTATTGAACGCAATAAAAACTAAAGCTATGAAGAATATAATTGCAATGGCATTATTTGCCATAATTCTAAGTGCATGCACTCAATCTCAATCATCTAAAAATCCATTGATAGGACAATGGGAAAGCAATGAAACCTTCGGGGAGGGAAAAGACACAGTCAACTCAAATTTAGTCTTTGTTTTTGATGTGGATGGAACTGGATTTGCTGAGTTCAAAATACGAAGTGGATTTTTAGACCCAATATATCGTAAAATGAATTTCTCCTATGAATTAAGTGGGGATTCCCTGCAACTACAGTATGTTGGACATGAGGAAAAACTTAATAACGCGAGTTCGGGATAACACAAGACCCAACGGCTGGTCTGCAAATGGAC
>ERZ838577.2467-NODE-2467-length-20589-cov-13.851709_pt1 | contig 20589 bp, 32 predicted proteins | sample MGYA00519682_ERZ838577 | MGnify/ENA primary metagenome ERZ838577 (study PRJEB31850, sample SAMEA3708838) | human gut metagenome | biome: human gut; feature: human-associated habitat; material: faeces | place: China | collected 2014 ...
AATAAAATATAGCATATTTTCATATAGAAAGATAGCTTTTGCATCATATATTACAACTATGCTGCAGCTTTCTTATTATAATTTATAGCTTTGGACCTTTACGTTCCGGCTTTCTGGGGCGGTGATCCTTTTCCATCTGTGCCGGCGGCAACGGTGATTTTTCTTCCGGAGTCAGGATTTCTGACACTTTCTTTATATAAGTATCACGGTCAATAAGTCCAATCTGAAATTTAGCATAATTAATTTTTTCTCTCACATAAGTTTTTGAGCCTGATATCATTACGGCATTAAATGTCTTTTCCAGCGAAAAATCCTTGAACGGATACTCTCCATCTTTATTTTTCCATTCATGAAATCCTTGCTGTAGCTCTTCCAGCTCCGCAAACATATCATCATCAAGTTGAAACTTAACTGTCAATTCTTTCATTTGCCTCGTCTCCTTCGATATTATTTTTCTCCATAAGGAGCTGCCGGCGGCAGTTCCTTATAAAGTTGGACAATAAAAAAAGAAACTCCATCTGCAGTTTTTTCGCTGCACCAGAATTTCCTTTTATTCTGATTATATAATACCATAATCAGTATTATCACTGCTAGTCCTCTTTAATCCACCTATTCGTTTGTACCGGATTCCGGTACGTTTGACCTTAATATTGCCCTGATGTAAAAAAACTTCGTTTTATCCGCTTCATTTACTTCATATATTCCGTGACTGTGAGTTCTCGTTAGAGAACTGTCCTTATCTGCAGGTGTTTATACGTTAAGTCCCACCATAACATAAGCAGCTTGCTGCAATCAATTAATCCAGGCAACGCCTGGTCGTTAGTTTCAAGGCAATCCGGAACGGATTCCGGCAGAAATAATATGTATGCATACACATCGTGTGGAATAAATATATAGGAAAGAATATGTCAGGCGGCAAAACAACCTCTTTTTCCGCATAAAATAAGGCTTTCCGGATTTATCCACCATCCACATTTTTAGACTATATATACCGGCATATGTCGTTGTTTTTAGACCGGTTTTTCTGCTTTTAAAAATACGGTTTGCTTTTTAGACCACTTTATTATAGATGTCCGCCTTTTTAGACTACTATAACCACAAAAATCAGGGCATACACTCTTCTTTTTCAGTGTATGCCCTGCTCTACTCATTTATTCCTATTATTTTGTTTCTAAATGCCGCTGTGACCTCGTAGATTGCCCCAGAATTGACTTTTTTATTGCACCACAACATTTCCCTGTCCGCATGATTTTACATGCTTTCAGGGACTCCTAACGCTTTTTTCAATAATTTATGTACGAACTTATTTTCCAAAGTTCTTTCCGAATATTTTATGCCGGAAATGCTCTGCTGGATGCAGCTCTTTACCTTTTCCATCAATGACTTTTTCTCTTCATAATACTGATACTGTACTGGGAGATATGCCACATCCTTTATGCTAGTTTCATCATAGGATATATGCTGCCGGTGACACTCTTTTTTTATCAGACCTTCGAGGTACCAGCTTCGTTCTGATTTCCATGCAGCATCTCCCGCTGCAAGCTGCTTAAATGCTGAATGCAGATATGTTATATAGTACTTTCCATCCTTTAATCCAATGGAGAAAAATTTCTTTAATGAATGCAAGTACGAACGCAATACCTTTTCGCTTATGTGGAGCAGCTTCGTGAATTTCTCGTAAAACCGGTGAAAACCTATTTTCATGCTTCCTCTGCCCTCATGCGTGCATTTCAAAAAGTACATAAGCAGATATTTTTCATACGGCTTTAATTGTTTAAATTCTTTACTATGAAAAGCTCTTCGATTGAGGTTCACATAGCCTTTAGTCAGGGATTTTTCATTTGGGAATTCATTGTCAGGAATACGAATATCATAATCCACTTCACTATTCTTTTCATATGTAATGACATTCTTCTCCTTCAGTCCCCGGAGTGCATTATAAAAAGACTGTTTACACATACCTGTATGTCTCATCACATCCAGGTAGAAAACACCCTCTACTTTTCCGGTTGCCTGGTCTTCAGCCTTTACGATATAAAGGAAAAGGTCCCATTCCACTCTATTCAGTTTATGAAGTTTATCAATGATTTCATAACTGACTTTCATTTACACTGCTCCTTGTTGCTGTTCTAATTACAATATGTACGATTTTGAAAAAAATAATGTTATTTTTTCATTACCAGATGCTTTCATCTGGAACTGGTATTTTGCAGTCTTCCCATTCTGCTCCACAGGAAGCACATACCATAAATTTCTTTTCTTCATATGGACTCTGCTTTGCAAGTCTTCCATCACAATATTTGCATTCCCAGTGATAACCAGGTAATAATTCTTTTTTCTTTTCTTTTGCCATATTTCTGTTCCTTTCCATAAGCGCTAATATATCTTTATAATTTGGTGTAAAGCAATGTTTAAGGCGAAACTTTTTCTTTTTCTTCTTGCTTCTGGGTGAACAATATTCATTTAGCTTTATGATTTTAATTTCATAGCCATTTATAGTTTTTGATTTGATAGGAATATGATGCATTTTCTTCCAATTATTAGATTTATACATTTTTATCCTTCCCCATTTCTTTTACCTGGCTGTTCAACTTTGCCAGGGTGATTGCGCATTGGTTAAACTCTCTATCTGATGTATTCATATTGTTTGTATTCAAATATAAATTCTCACTTCCAGAGATTATTGCTAGATTTTTCAAATCGCAATTCAATTGGTCTCCATCCAAATGTTTAATTTTACTTCCAGGTAAAACTTCAACTCCTGCGGTTTTTAAAATATATCTGTCTTTTTTTACAAAATTTCCATTTATATTAATATAAACATATCCATCTCTCATTACCTCATCACCATGCTGATATGTTCTTTGGCGATAACCCGTCCTCAAATGCCGCTTTTGTAAAAAAGTTTTTATCTGCTTTACGGTATATTTTGTGCAGAATTTTTCATTAACCATTGCTGTTATTGTTTCCATGCTCTTACCTTTGTATATTTTTAAAATATACTGGATTACCTCCCCACCAAATAGTGGATCGTAAGCTTTTAGTCCGTTTTCAAATTTAAAATGTGTAATTTGATGTTTTTTAAAACGGATTCCATACTCTACTTCAAGCAAATCTATTAAATGTTCTACGGAAACGCCTTTATAGTGTTTTTTTATAAACTTCTTTTGTTCTTCCGTAAACGGACTTTTATTGCATCCCATGTCACTTGCTCCGCATATTATGATTTTTGCTGTATGCTGCAATTCATTTTATTCTCTTTCATCCTCTCTTGTGCTTTACGCTTTATCCATTCTGCGTAAGAATCCCATTTCTCTTTTTCACACCATTTTATATAAGCATCCCATTCATAATTTCCACCCATAAACACCCAATAAAAATAGCTTTCAAGCAATGTTTCTTCTGGAAAAAGTGCATACGATGTTTTTTCCATTTCATTAATCCAACAAATTGATAATCTAATTACTGCTTTTCCATGTGGAGTGTAATACGTTGCCATTTTATGAATAAAATTAGCATATTCTTGAAATGATTTTATTTCTAATTCTGCTAATTCTTCTTTTGTTAAGGGAAATTTATTGCATCGACAATAGGCTCTTATTTTGCTGAATACGGAGCGAAAAAAACGATATATAAATAGTATGATAACGCTTACCAACATAGTTATGAATAAAACAACCAGCATCTTATCACTTAACGACATAAGCAAATAGACAAGTCCAATTAAAAGTGCCCCTAAAAAAATTACAATACCGTTTACTATTTCATCTATAAAAACCGCAATAAAATTACTTCTAGAAAATCCTTTTGTTGATATATCCTTTAACTTTGTTTCGTGCTTATTTTTCATGCTTATTTAAACTCCTTCTATCTGGCATACCAAATATCGATGGAATATCATCTTTTGGTATTAGTCCCTTGTTTTGACTGCCAATATCGGTAAAATCACTTGCAAACTTCATTACATCCAATTGCAACCTTGCATTTTTTAAAATGCATTCTGCAGTATCTACAATAGCTTTATTTTCTGCAATGGTCTTTTCCCGTTCTTCCTCAGATTTACCAGCATTTCTAAGTGTATTTAATTGTTCAAACAATATATCATTTAGTTCATTTAAATTACCCATTTTTTCACCACTTATTTTCTACTATCTAAAACAACATCCTAGCCAAACCTCATACTCTTTCCGGTTTCTTACATCTCTCAAATTCTATAATCCATACCCAAGGATTTATTTCATTCCCTAGCACTCGCTCCACTCTCACAGTTATAACCTTAAGCCAAATACGTGCAGCTTCTTTCGGCATGGATGCCGGTGATTTCCACGTTTCACGTGCATCTTCTGAATTTACAATGCTCGCATCTTAACCCTCTTTTTTTAAGTCAATACGCTGCTTCTTTCTCAATAACCTTTCAGCACAATTTTCCGGACACCATCTTGGGGTTGTTTTATTTTTGGGAATATCAGAGAATTTTTCTCCAAATCCAATAAAACCTTCCATCTTTCGTATATTATGTTCTTTAAAATATTTTCTAATATATTCGTAGTCCGGATGATTACATATAAAGGACTTTCTTGTTTTATGCAGATATCCCTCACAATACTCGCAACTATCACACCAGCATTCCTTAATACCTTTCTTTCTCTCTTCTTGAATTTTCGCCTTTTCTTTTTCAATAATGTCCTTTATCCGTCTTTCCTCTTCTTCCGTAAATTCGTCACCTTCCATTATCTTGTCATAAATATCCGCTGGAATCTTGTTACATTCTAATTGTCCATATAAAAATCCATAATCATCTGGTGATAAAATTTCATCTTTTGAAATACAATCACTCATATATAAGTACCTCCTTTTAAGGCAATGGTGGCAGGTCATCCGGTATTTCAGGTTCTTCTATTTCCAACGTTGGCGGCTCTGGAATGAATGCTCCAGCATGGTCTTCCGAAGCGTCAAGCTGCCTTGCTCTTCCATCCTGGTTCTGTTTTTTTCTTGCAATATAATTTTTTTCAACCTGGATGCCGACAAAAAACTTCTTATCATTTTCGCTTCCATATGATTCTGATACCATTCTTCCCTGCACAACAACCAGGTCGCCTTTTTGAAAGTTTTCATGTGCAAAACGTGCTGCAGAACCAAACGCTTTACATGTAAGGAAGTCTACTGGTCGTTTTCCCTTCTCTCCATACTCACGCTCAACACCTATGCGATATTTTGCATAAGACACTTCTTTTTCTGGATCCTTCCGGCTTGTTTTGTACTCCGGGTTTTCTACTATGTACCCCATTTCAATTACATTATTTAACATGTTTATGTCCTCCTTTTTTATTTTTTTCTTCGCATACTGATAAATAGCCTTTTAACTAAATATCTTTCCATATTTCCTCTCTCTGTTTTTCTCGCCATAGTAGCCTCTTACTTTTTTGGAAACTAATACACAATGTTCTTTCGATAAGTCGCTGGTCTTTGTGCCTGTGCTGACTGGTCGAAAAATTCATTTGTGTAACATTCCTCCTCGTATGCTCCGCAGAAATCCTTTAGGACTGCCAGACACCTTTCCTTGCTGTCGTACTCTGCGATTTCTTCAAGACAGCTGTCCGAAATACAGATTGTGTGTCTGATGATTTCCTGCTTGCCTTTCTTGCTGATGTCCTCGTTATACTCCAGTGCATTGAAAGCTCTCCCGAACCATAGCACCCTCTCTTTGTTCTGTGATACTATAATCATGTGCACCTCCCTATTCTGTATATGGGATTCCGTCTGTTGAACGATATTATCAAAATAGTGTATCATTCAACTAAAGAAATCATCGCTTCATATGATTTTATTTTCCCAATTTTCTTCCACATTCAGGACAATACTTAATAGGAATGTAAATAGTACCAACACCTTCGCCATTAAAATAACCAGGACAAATTAAAATCAATTCGGGAGTAGCGGTCTGGTAATCATGGATAACACCATCCCATTTATCATTTTCCAATACATTTCCATTCAGTCTATCTTCGCTTATATTATTACTATGGTATGGAAGTTTCGGTTGTTTCCATCCAAATTTTACATCTGTTCTTCTTTCACAATACATGCACATAGTAAACTCTCCTTCCAAATGAAATGAAACACATATTTCTAATGTCATTTACTAATTTCTCTTAAATCATGCTCATATGTTGAACAATACTCTCCAAATGGTGTATCGTTCAACGTGCTTTTTACAAACAGATAACATCCCAATATGTATAAATATCTTCAATCATTTTTTCAGATAACTCGCTTGGTCTGACTTTGAGAATTTCACTAAGCGAATCGGCTGTAATAATAATATTGCAATCCACATGAGAGAGTTGCCATAAAGTGAGTATATTATTTTTGCTTGCTCCCCAGGCACTATCGTCGTAAACAACAGTTGCATTTTTATCGTGTCCAAGGTTTCCATAACCGCATCCAAGTATTAGTGCATTTACAAATTCAGTGGCGGTAGACTTATAATCCTTTGCACAAATGTAATATTTTCCGTCTTTTTCAACTGTAAAACTATAATGGCTATCCTTATCCTCATATTCTTTTAGACAAGGAAAGTCATCTTCATAACGGTTTTTGTCTGTGCCTCCATTGCATATAATGGTTATACCCTTCTTTTTCAAAGCCAATTCTAAAGCTTTGAACGATTTTCCGGTTCCGTTTTTACCAACAATTATAATTTTGTTCTTTTTTGAATTTCTCATTTTTTCACAACCTCCATGTTTATATTATAGAGCCGACATAAGAAATAACCCCTGTAGCAATCCCTTTTACAATATAGCTATCATCCATTAGTATTAACCTTCCTATGTTCAAATTATATTATTTTATCCCACCTGCACTCGTTGTAATATTCACACCATATACAACAATGTTTGCAGCTCTTAATTCTGCTTCTTAGAATCCAATGTAATAATCTCTCTATCATATTGATTACCTTTCCGTTAAAAGATGCTCCCAAAATGGTATGTGGTTCAACCTTTTTCCCTCTTTTCTATGATTAATGTTATTAATAATATAATTAATAAAATTACTCCAACTACGATAGTAATACATATATATCCCATTATGAATCTTCCTACAGAAGTTAGAACTTTTGTTCCTGCGGAACCAAATGCCAATTCCAAAAGCGGATGCTCTTCTTCTCTTATAAATATCTTGCCTACTGGATAACTCATTATGAATACAAAAATTCCATACAAAACAAATACTATTTCATCTTTTCTTGTAAATTCAAGTCCAGTTTCGGTTTCTTCGTTTTCTGTTCCAGTTTCTTCACTATGCGAAATACCATATGTTAATTTGTTTTTTAAATTACTCATTTATTTCCTTTCTAGGTTATCTTAGATACTATTTACCAAATGTAAACCAAAGTAAATTTAACGTAATACTGTAGCAAAATATCAAAATGGATCTTTTGAAACATGTAATACTCTTTGAGCGTAAATAGGCGTCAAATTCCTCTTTAGATTCCATCCAAGCATCAAACCCTAAAAAAAACCATATTCCGCTTATAAAACTACACAGTATGATAACAAAAACTGTCACTATTTACTCCTCCTTGCTTTAATCGTTATTTCGTTTTTTATCCGGAAAAATTTCTGTGTTCATGTTACCTCTGTCCGGTTCAAGTTCATCCAGATATACCGGGTTCCCTTTTCCGTCCTTAAGGATTTAATAACCAGTTGAACGATATTATCAAATATGTCAGTTTCAACATAAGCTCTTTTTCAATATCATCCTGAAGAGCAGATATTTGAAGAACTCCGTCTCGTCTGGTCAATCCAGCAAATACAACGTTCCCTGCTATTGGATTTCCATGCAAATCGGTTCGATAAAGATAGCTTCCTACTATATTTATATCAATGCCCTTGGATAATCCTTCTTCATCCACCAACATGCATACACTTTTATTCGGTTCTATATCCGGGTTATTACTCATTCCAAGTTCGGTATAAAGCCTTACCGGATAAACAATTTCATATGAGCTGCATCCGTTACCGATAAGATTATTTACTATCTTTAATTGTTCCTGATAATTCATTTTCAGGAAATCACATTCCTCTATTTTCAAGTCTGTAGATACTTTTATTATCTTCATTTTCGTTTCTTCCTTTGTTGGTAAATATTTTTATTGGTCAAAAAATCAATCAAAACTATCACCATGAAGCAGTCACAAATTAGACTTACACTATAATATTTAGTTATCCATCTGATTATTAAGCAACCAATCATTACACTTACATCAAACAACTGCTTCTTTTCATATTCTTTATCACTAAAATATTCTTCCTTCCCAGTTTCTTCAGATTTGTTTTCAATTCTATCTGGAACACTTGGCAACTCTTCCCATGCAATTACTGGATAAAGGTCTTGTGTTACCGCATCGAAAAATTCTCCATCTCCGGTATAATATAAGGTGGTTGCCTTCTCAGCTCCATCAATTACTACCAGATATTCAACAAGTTCTTCTGCCTCAATAGCTTCCATAATCTTGTCCAGCGTATCTACCTGATTAACTGGTTCTGGCGGCAACTTTTCATTTACTGATATCCATTTCATTATCATTTCTCCTCGCTATTTGTTTTTCCATACCATCTTCTTCATAAAAACGTGAAGCTGACCATCTTTATCATACTTATACGTATACAGCTTTCCGTCAGATATACTACTCTAAGTCAACGATATTATACTTTACTGTCCCATCATCATATTTCTTTGTTTCTAATATGCCATTAACAGATTCTCCAATAGAATCTGAATATTTGTAATATGTATCTCTATCCCGAATATCGTATTCTGTGCCATCATATTCAACAGTAATTTTGTAAATTGCTGCATGTGTTTGTGGCAGCATTGTTTTGGTTGCAGGGCTATAATACATCGTTGTATAAGAAGCTTTATGATATGCATTCGTTACTTTTACCTGTACAGTTGACGTTTCTGTACTAACACATTTTGCGCAGCACGCCAACATAACTGCAAGCATAAACATTAATGTTAAACCGCATAAATATATCTTGATGATCTTTTTATTCATCCTGCTTCTCTTTCCCCTTTCCGGTAATCACCTTGTCTGTGACATCCTCTTCATAAAAAACATGAAGCTGACCATCTTTATCGTACTCGTACACATATAACTTTCCGTCAGATATAAATGTTTCATCATCGAAAAAAGCGCATTCTCCGTACTCTCTTCGGATAAGTTCTTCTGCAGTCATATTTGTTTCACTCGGTTCTTCTGCAGTAATATTTGTTTCACTCGGTTTTTCCATAATATCTCTCATAAGAGCAAGATATAAAGTGCCTGCCAAAAAAACAACTACTGGTGTTAATATCCTTACAACATCTGGCATTGTTAGAACACCCCCTTTTATAATTTTGGACTTCTCGGTTTCTTCTGATGTATTTTATTTTTCATGGTTTCTTTGTGCTTATATTTGTTTATAATATTATCAACATTGCTTAACGCCCCATCATTTATCCGGTTAAAATCATCACCTGATATTTCGCCTTTTTTTAGGGTATAGGAAGCATTAACAATTCTTTCATACTCTTTTTCAGAATCCTTAAGCATTTTTTTTACCATTTCATTCATCCTATTTGTTATCTCCCTTCATTAAATCTTCCAGACTTAATTGCTGAAAGCTATTCTGCATTTTTTTCTTTTTGCTACTCTTTTTTTTACTTCGATATTTGTACATGAGGTTTGATATGCTTTCTCCACTCTCATAGTATTCAATAATAAGCTGCAAGCCTTCCATCCTTTTTTTATCAAAATAACTGTGTGTCAATCCGCTTTCATGCTCTACCGTTTGATATAATTCTCCGACAACATATAAGCGCCGGAGGATATCATAATAAGGTTCCTCCAGCACATGGAAGCAAGCCCACACCCGGTTTATCGATTGCTCTTCCTGCGAAAGTGCCCACATCATTTCCCGAATCTCAGCATTTCTCCGATAAAGTTCGTTTTGATAACTGATTAGCACATTTCCGAGGTCTTTGTGTTCTCCCCTTGCTCCTGGCATTCCGCTTATATTTTGAGCTGGCAGTGCCACTGTCTCCAGCACTGAATCAGTATCATTCGCATCTTCATAAAGAGAAATCATTTTTTGATGTATATTTTTTAATTTAGAATTCCGGAATCGAAGGATGTTTTTTACTCTGTCCTCTGTCATCTTTGTCATTTCCATAAAACCGCTACTCCTTTTGAGCCTTATGTATCCCGACCGCAGTATACCGCAGCCGGGATGGGGTCATATGTGTACCGAAATTCGGTACAAAAGGATTCTTTTCCTTTGCGGCTACGTCATGCATCCGGGATACTGCCCCGGATGCATACGAAGAATCCTGGTTACTTCTGTATTTCTTTTAAAAATTCTAACAGTTCTGCCACACTATCATCTTGTCTGCTATAACTTTCATGATATGGATATTGGGGCACACCAAATACATTTGTCTCCCTTTCCTTCGGTCCGCCAACTAGATGAAAATATACATCCTCCTCATCCTCTTTTTCATATACCTCTGCAATCAAAGTTGTTTCGTTTTGGAAAATGTATCTATAATAAGTACATCCTATTTTTTCATCTGTATACCAAACACCCCAATCTTTAAATGCAAAAAGCCATTCTCTGCGTTCTTCCGTATTGTGAAATATTGGAAGCTCTGACTGCATCAGCTTTACAGTTCTTTCTTTTATAGTGGATGTTTCTTTAATTTCAGCCAAGGTCAAAAGAGCTTCTACAATCGTTCGCTGTCTTTTCAATGCTTTTAATGTAGACTCGGACATGTTTTGTATTGGTATTGCTGTTGTAGCTTTTTCCATTTCAACCAGCTTTCTTTCCTGCTCGCGTAGAAAATACATTAGCGTGTATTCACTATTGTCAGGTTCGCTACTATGTATTGGCGTGGTTGCTGTATGCATTCGATATGCGTCCTTTTTTAATTTATTTTCTATCGCAATATCTTCCTCTACATTCATGTCCACATCTACCACACAAAGCTGTCCTGCTATATTATTATCTTCTGTCGGGCTGGCAACCGAAGCATCTGTACCGGATTCCGGTACAACCTTCTCTCCAACTTTTGGTTCTGTGGCTGGAATTACCACTTTATTTTTTTCAACGGGATAATACTCATTAATTTTTTTTACGAATTTAGCCCAAGTGATTTCCATGCTTTTATTAAGCTTAACGCCTTTAGGAGTGCATGAAAAATCAATCGCACCACCTGTTCCACAAGAATGGCATCTTCCATATGTTCTTATCAGATATTCTTTCAGCTCATCCCTGTTCTTATCATGTTTTTTTATGTACATTTCATAAAAAAGCTTAATTTCTTCCTCTGCGGGTTCCAGCTTTTCTTCCTTATAAATTTTGATGTCCTTTTGTGCTGTAACCCCAGCATCAAGCAGCTTGTTCTGTTCTTCTTCTGGAAGTGCTGCCATTTCAAATGCTGCGCTCTTGTTTATTACTCCTCCCTTAAATGCTGTTTTTGCATTTTCACCTAGATTTTTAGACATTTTAAGGAATTCGCCTGTCGTAGTCTTACTTATATGTAGCTCTCTAGCAAGCCGCTCTACCATTCTTCCTGTTTGCAATTTGGGGAATTCTTCTGGATGTTTTTCTAAAAGAGATTTCATACGCCCCAGTTTATGCATCTTTTCATAATCCGACTCTTCGTGATAACTATTTGATACATACATCTGGAATTCAGCCTGAACATTACTTATAATTTCGACATAACATGGGATAAAGCCGTATTCTTCTTTTCCTTCTTCTTCTACTAAATACTTGCAGGCTCTTCTCCTCTTATGTCCGGAAATAATTTCATACTGGTCATCATTTATTTTGCGACACAATACATTATCTAACACTTGACTACAAGCCTCAATCAGCCTTGCAAGTTGAATGATTTCTTCCTTATTCTTCTCATTACAATATTGTTCAGGGTGATCACACAATTTTGTATAATGAATCCATTTTGTCACACGCTGTGGGTGAGTCTCCACTTTTTTCACATTTTCATTTGCGAACATTTCTCCAAGAGTTGCCATTAATCATCCCTCCGCTCTATCTCCATATGCTCAATCTCATCGACAAGGTTCATATAATCATCACACACCTTGCATCCACTTCTATGCTTTTGCACCGGCTTGTACAACTGCAATGCCGTATTTACTGTTTCCGAGCCAGTTATACATGATTCCATAATCGGATAGTCGTGCTTTTTACAAAGGTCTGATACTATAGCTTTCTGTACCTTTCGTTTTGGATATACTTTATTGACAAATATTTTCCATACTGGTCTGATGTTGCTTGGAACAGAATCAAGGTATGTGTCTACTAAGGCTAAGTTATCGCGACAAAACTTATCCAAGCATACCGGTGTAAGAAGGATATCTGCTGCCAAAATTGCAGCTTCGGTTAATCCGCCAAAAGAGGGTCTTGTATCAATTATCATGTAATCGTACATATCCCCCTTTTCCTTCTGAATGTTCTTAAATGCTCCAAATAACGCTTCTTCCTCTTCTCTCTCTGCTTCTAATATCTCTGTGCACCCTTTAATGATATCCACGTTCTTCATTCGACTTCTACAGATACAACTTCTGAAGTTCTCCGGCTTTTCCAGTAAATCTGCAATAGTATGACTCTTTGAATTATCCCGCTGGAAAAAAGGAGTAAGATTGCATTGTGGATCTGCGTCCACCACTAATACATGCTTTCCTTCGTAAGCAAGTGACCAGGCAATGTTTACAGCTGATGTAGTTTTGCCAACACCACCTTTTAAGTTACTGATTGTTATTGTTACCATATGACCCTCCTTGCGTACCGGATTTCGGTACGGCTTTTTTATTACTAAGCACAATTGCTTAATGCTCCCGGCTGGATTCGAACCAGCGACATCATAGGCACCGACTGACAATGGAGCTTCCATTCTATTTCACAGTGCCCGTCCCTCTACCTGCTGGGGTACGGGAGCTTCTATTTTGTCCTACATTTTCAATTCGAAGCCTATTCGATTCCAGCTGAGTACTTCTCCTGTTTCTTCATCAATACTATCTGGTTCATATTTAGGTTTTAAACAGAAGCTTGTACTACCTTTTTCTTTTTCATATCCATCTTCATTGCATTTCCAGCATCGGCAATACTCTTCTCCATTCCAGCCGCTTAATGATACACGCCCTAATTCTTCGAGTTCGATGATTTCAACATCCGAATGTCCCTTCATATTTCCTAATTCTTTTATAATCTGCAGCATCTAAGTTCTCCTTTTCATTTGTCCTACTTTTTATAACTAAGAAATAAATAATTGTTTTAAGTTGTATTGATATTTTTTAACATCAGCACTTTGCAAGCAGACGTTTCTGAGCCTCGTCAGCATTGTAGTTTCTTCTATTTTCTAATTTTCCATTTCTTTGAAGTTCTTTGTAAATACACTGCCTGGTTACACCAACTTCCTCCGCTATTTTTACAAGTGGTGTATCCTGTTTAAGCATATTTTCAAGTATTAAACGGTCTTCATAAGTTAAGCGGCGCAGTTTTCTTGCCATAGTTTTTCCTCCTAAACCAACAAGAGCAGCATGTAGAAAATCATCTACATGCTGCTCTTGGCATAAAAAAAATTGAAGCCAACATGAGATTAATTTCTCTTGTTAACTTCAATTTTACAACTTACCATTTTTTCAAAATCATTTTTCAAAATTTCAAAACATATTCATTTGATTTCCCATTGGTGCCGGATGGTTCATTTTCTATGAACATACACCCTTACCAGGATTTCCTGCATTCAGCATAAACTCCGCCATTTCCAAATCTTCCGGTGTTGTAATCTTAAAATTGCGATAGCTCCCATCTATTACATATACCGGAACTTTTCCATACGCCTCCACTACCATTGCATCATCTGTAACATCTTCTCTTCCATCCGCTATCATCTTCTGATAAGAATCATAAATCAGGGAATAAGAAAATGCCTGCGGTGTCTGTACCGTATAAAGGCTTTTTCTTGGTGGGGTATCCTCCACTTTTCCATTTTCATCTACCTTTTTTATGGTATCCTTCACCGGCACAGCTGCAATACATGCATGTTTTTTCTGCACTTCATCCATTATATGTCGGATGACTTCCTGCCCTATAAACGGGCGTGCCCCATCATGAATCAGTACATAATCCGTATGTTCACACGCACTTAAGCCCTGAAAAACAGAGTGGTAACGTTCCTTACCACCCTTTACTATCTTCGTTACTTTATGCAATTTATATTTTTCTACAATTTCTTTCCGGCAGTATTCCTCTTCTCCTTCACCGGTTACCAGTACGATTTCATCTACCGGGCTTTCTTCAAATGCCTTAAGGGTATAATAAATCACCGGCCTCCCACAAAGAAGCAGATACTGCTTATGGACAGAGCTTCCCATGCGGCTTCCTTTTCCCGCAGAAAGCACGATTGCTGTATACTTTGCCATTAACGTTCTCCTAATTTTAAGTTTGGTACTGCATTCAAATCAAGTCCGGAACGGATTCCCGCCCGGTAATCATAATATGCTGCTGCACCTATCATTGCTGCATTATCGGTACAGAGAATCGGCGACGGATGATAAAATGCCACATTTCTCTTCCGGCACTCTTCTTCCATTGCTCCTCTTAAGGTTCCATTAGAAGCCACTCCTCCCGCAATAGCAAATTTATCAATCTGATATTTTTCAATGGCATGCATGGCATTTCCCACCAGCACATCAATAACCGCTTTCTGGAAAGATGCTGCAATATCCGCCTGCACAATCTCAATACCTTTCATTTTACAGCTGTTCAGATGGTTTAAAACAGCAGACTTTAAACCACTGAAGCTGAAGTCATACTCCCCATCTGCAATCTTCGGTCTTGGGAATTCCACAGCATGAGGATTTCCTTCATGTGCTACTTTTTCAATCTTTGGTCCACCCGGATAGCCTAATCCGATTGCTCTCGCCACTTTATCAAAGGCTTCACCTGCTGCATCATCCCTGGTTCTTCCAAGTATCTCATATTTTCCATAATCCAGTACTTTTACCAGATGTGTATGACCGCCGGATACTACAAGACATAAAAATGGTGGCTCTAACTCTTTATTTTCAATATAATTTGCGCTGATGTGTCCCTCAATATGATGCACACCTACCAGTGGAATATTTCTTGCATAACTGATTGCTTTCGCTTCTGCCACGCCAACCAGGAGGGCACCCACTAATCCCGGTCCATAAGTTACACCGATTGCGTCTATATCTGCCCAGTCTGCCTGCGCTTCCTGCATTGCTTCTGTTATTACCTGATTAATTTTCTCAATATGTTTACGGGATGCAATTTCCGGAACCACACCTCCATATAAGGTATGTAATGCAATCTGGGATGAAATGATATTCGATCTCACATCCCTTCCATTTACTACAACTGCCGCCGCAGTCTCATCGCAGGAACTTTCTATTGCAAGAATTGCAATATCTCCTTTATTTTTCTGCATCACCATTGTCTCCTTCCAGTGCCACAAATCCTAATATTTTCCAGTTCCCATTCTCATCCTTACGCAGCACATATTCCTGGTTAGCCCGGTTATATGCCTTGGTAGAGCGCAGGAAATAAGATGCCGTCACATAGGCACAATCACTTCCATCTACTTTCTTATAAGCCACTTCATCTGTATCGCAGACAGATGCTGTTGCTATAATCTTACTTTCTGCTTTATAAGCCGCAATGTCATTCTGCATCTGGGTTGAAAATGTATCCTGCGGATTGTTTTCCAATAACTCTTCATCCATCAGTGCACGCATCTTCTCCAACAGCTTCTGGTACTGCTCATCATCATAAGTTTCATTATAAAGGCAGAGCAGAATCCTATTATAATATTTGATTACAGCACGAGGTGACGCCGGATAATCCTTCTCTAAATTTTTACTTAAAACAGAGGTTATCTCATCTGTTTCTCCTGTTGTTTCCACACTTCTTGGTGAGCGGTTTGTCAGATAATAATAAAATCCGACCACAATTCCAATGCAAATCACACCTATAATAACTGTCTTAATTATGCCTGCTGTACGTTTCTTCATGTTTACGCCTCCTCAAAATCCAGTGTAACACTCTTTCCATCTTTGCCTAAATATGCATTCGGATATATCTTCCTTACAGCATCCATATAGTCTTCGCCCCTTACAAGGGACGGGCTGAAGTGGGTAAGCCACATTTCTTTCACCCCGGCATCCTTGGCAAGATGTGCTGCTTCGTAAAAAGTCATATGTTTATATTGTTTCGCTTTTGCAAGTTTCTCTTTTTCTGCATACATACCTTCACAGATAAATAAATCGGAATCTTTGGCATTTTTTGCAATGCTCTCCGTCGGGCGGGTATCAGTACAATATGTCAGCTTGATGCCTTTTCTTGGCGGGCCTAATACCATTTCTGGCAGATAGGTCTTGTCCTCTTCTTCAATAATTTCACCTTTTTGCAGGCGGCTCCAGTATTTCTGCGGTATCTGCCGTTCTAATGCATGTTCCACTGAAAATCTTCCAGCCCTTGAAATCTCCAAGGTATAGCCGTAGCAGGTAACATTATGGTTCACCCGGAAAGCATGGATCGTATATCCCTTTAATTCTATAGTCTCTTCCGGTTCCGTCAGTTCTATAAATTTAATCTCAAAAGGCAGTTCCGGTGCAATCACACGCAGTGCATTTACCACACGTTCCAGCCCCTTTGGTCCAATCATCGTCAGCGGCTCCGTTCGTTCCGCATTTCCCATGGTAAGAAGAATTCCAGGCAGTCCGCTGATATGGTCCGCATGGTAATGTGTAAAGCACATAATATCCACCGGCTTAAAGCTCCAGCCTTTTTCTTTTACTGCAATCTGGGTGCCTTCGCCACAGTCAACCATCAGACTGCTGCCATTATATCTTGTCATCAGTGAAGTCAGCCAGCGATATGGCAATGGCATCATTCCACCGGTTCCTAATAAACAGACATCTAACATTCTATTTCCTCAGCTCTCTATACAATTTCTGTTACTTCTTCCATTAAAGGCGGTATCACAAACTGTTTTGTCCATTCATCAAAGCAGGACTCGCATACACGCAGTTTGCTTTTCACACCATCCTTAGTAGAAAAATAATTCCATTCTTTTTCTATATAAATATAATCCTGTTTTCGTTCTTCGATTTCTTTTCCACAACAATTGCAAACCATTTCGCATCCTCCGTCTCTTATCTTGTGGTTCTCTTTCATTATAGAACCATTCCAATAAATTTGCAGTGGAAATTACTGGACCCTGCTCATGATATATGCATCCTCTGAGGGCTTTTCATAAAAATTCTTTCGAGTTCCAAGTACAGAGAATCCAAGTTTCTGATACAGGCGAATGGCAGGCTCATTGGATACCCTTACCTCTAAAACATACCGGCTAATACCATGGTTTCTACCCTGCTGCATTAGTTCTGTTACTAGTTGTTCCCCATAACCTCTGTTTCTGCAGGCCTCACTTACTGCCACATTGGTAATCTCGCCTTCATCTAATGCCATATACATTCCACAATATCCTAAGATGGAACCCGCTTCTTCTGCCACCAGAAAAATCACATGGTTCATGGCAAGAGCATCGCGAAATCCCTGCTCGCTCCATGGCTGCGAAAAAACTTTTGCCTCTATGGCTGCTACATCAAAAACATCTGCCTCTGACATTCTACGAATTTCCATGCTGTTCCATCCTCTCGCGTTCTGCCTGGGAAAGGCGCAGATATTCCGGTTTGTGTTCTTCTGCAGATTCTAATTTACCTGCTTTGTAATATTCTTCTCCTAAAGCTGCAACAGCTGCTGCACGCTGCTTATTCACATGTGCCGGTGCAAAGGAATATGGCACTTTACAGTTTTCTTCTATATAAGCGGTAAATACCGGAACACCATCTCCCAAAAATACAACCGGAGCATTGTTTTCATTTATCTTTGCTACAATCTCATCAATTCCCACAACGCACTGCGGGCACAATACCTGCATTTTTTCGTCTTCAAACTGATATAAACCAGTATAGGTCTGGTTTCTTCTGGCATCCATTAATGGACAGATAATATCTCTATGCCCATAGAGGTTGTATGCCAGTGCATCCACGGTCGGTACGGATATCAACGGCTTATCCAGTGCAAGTCCCAATCCTTTTGCTGTTGCAGAGCCAATCCGAAGTCCGGTAAATGAGCCCGGGCCCGCTGCAATTGCAATGGCATCTAATGTATCCAAATCCAGTTCTATCATTTTCGCAAGTTCATCTAACATTGGCAGCAAGGTCTGTGAATGTGTTTTCTTATAATTTACAGTAAATTCTCCCAACAGCACATCATCTTCTACTACTGCTACGCTGGCTACCAGTCCGGAGCTGTCCAATCCCAATATTTTCATCGTTCCACCTCTTCTATTGTTATCCTGCGATAATCAAATCCTTTTTCCAAATCTTTCTCTATTGTTATCTGCCGGTAATGATCCGGTAAAATTTCTTCAATCAGATTTGCCCATTCTATCATGGTCAGACCATTTCCATAAAAATAGTCCTCATAGCCGATTTCATCCATTTCCTCAATATCCGCAATCCGGTATACATCAAAATGATAAAATGGCATTCTTCCTTCTTCATACTCCTGCACAATAGTAAAAGTCGGACTGCAGATAGGTTCTGTTATCTCCAAACCCTTGGCTATTCCCTGGGTAAAAACGGTTTTTCCTACTCCCAAATCTCCGATTAATGTATACACTTCTCCCGGCTTTGCTTCCCGTCCAATCTGTTCGCCTAACTTTTCTGTTTCTTCTGCCGAAAATGTTTCATATACCATATACTTTTCTTCCTATCTCTTCTTCATACAATTCTGGTGCTTCTTCAAATTCTTATCTGCCAGTTCCTTCAACGCTGCATACTGTCCGCCTACAATTTCCATCGGCAGGATATATGCATTTACGCGGCTGCTGTAAATCAGAACATTATGCTTTGTTGACACCATTTTATAAATCTGTTTCCACTCCAGCAGGGCATTTTCTTCTCCCAGAGATACATGGACACCTTCATCATCCAACATATAATGCAGCGTACTTTTCAGTGCCTCTGACATGGAAATCTGTCTTGCCGCCCGCATTTTCAAGGTTAATGGAAAATAAAAAAGAAAGACAATGCCAAATATGATGTAAAGCACCGTATACATGGTATCTACCTTTCCATAGGTTCCCACTGCGGCTACAAATCCAAGCACCGCTGCCAAGATGGAAAAGATTCCGGTAAAACTGGTATATATATGATACATATTAAACCGGTACATATCGTTCGCTGTTATTTTTACATCAAATTCAATTGGCATTGTCTTTCCTCCTGCTTACTTTTCTGATTGAAGTATAGCATTATTTTCGGGAATAGACAAACTCTTTATCAATTTTGTGTCGGGCAAAAAAGGGACGTCTAATTTTTACGGCTGTTGGTTCCTTTGATGATTGGTGAAATATGTTTATAAATCAAAAATGTAATTCCAACACTAATCATACCTTTTAAGAAGGTGAATGGCATATTAAATACTACCAGACACTCCAATAAATTATCCATATGTCCGCCTACTGCAGAAGCGATTGCATTGTAAGCACCAATAATGGCATCTTCCGGCATAAATGCTGTATAGAACGGATATACCAGGAAATAGTTTGATACCACACTGAATACTGCCATGAAAAGTGCTCCTGCTAAAGAACCGATTAATGCACCTTTGCGGTTCTTCTTAAATTTGTAAATCAGTCCTGCCGGAAGCACGAACGCTACTCCAAGAATGAAATTGGACAGTTCTCCAACACCACTTGTGGTTGTAATAGTCAGATGAATCAGATTTTTAATCAGGCAGATTACAATTCCGCTGACCGGTCCCATGGAAAATGCTCCAATCAATGCCGGAAGTTCTGAAATATCCAGTTTGATGAAGTTTGGCATAAACGGAACTGCAAAATCAAGGAACATCAGGATGAACGCAATGGCTGAAAGCATTGCTGTCATCGTCAGATATCTTGCATTTACACCTGTTTTTACGTTGCTGTTTGTTGTTACACTGTTTGTACTCATTTCTTTTACTCCTTTTTTCTTTACTTTTAGCTCTTGCAAGGGATGTCCGGAGTATTGGTGTACCATAAAAGCCCCGGATAAAACTATCCGGGGCACGCAAAATAATCACCTTAATGGTCACTTATCTTCTCCCATCCAGACTATACTGTCGGTTTTGGATTTTCACCAAATCAACTGCAATACTGCAGTTCACGGACTAATGTGTCATGCACAATCACCGTCGGTCGGGAATCTATGCTTCGCATATCACCCTGCCCCGAAGACTTCCTATTCAATTACTATGGGTTTATTGTAGAACTTCGCTTTTTCCTTGTCAATACCCAATTTTATCTGTTACCTTTTATTTACAGTTTCATGGTAAGCTGGATTCTCTGTTTCTTAAGGTCTACGCTCATTACTTTTACTTCTACAATATCTCCCACGCTGACCACTTCCAGCGGATGTTTGATATAGCGTTCGCTCATCTG
>ERZ838577.2472-NODE-2472-length-20570-cov-5.879162_pt1 | contig 20570 bp, 26 predicted proteins | sample MGYA00519682_ERZ838577 | MGnify/ENA primary metagenome ERZ838577 (study PRJEB31850, sample SAMEA3708838) | human gut metagenome | biome: human gut; feature: human-associated habitat; material: faeces | place: China | collected 2014 ...
TGCGGTCTACTCAGCCGAAATCAACCGAACGTGTGCCTGTTGTAGAACTTTCAGGTTATCACAGCATATATTGCCGCGGCTACCGCGCAGTGTGAGCAGATATGTGGGCGGGAGATCGTGAAGAGGACGGATAGCAACGCGCTGTGTGAGTCTGTGGATACCGTCCCCGCGGCAGTCAAAACATGGGTGCTTCTGACCGTAACGGATCTGTATGAGAAGCGGGGGGCGTCTGAGAGCCCAGTGGCTACCGGCCGGCGATTTTATGACCATTTGCTGGATGGGTATAGAACTTTTTGAGGGGCGATATGCGGCTTCCGACGGTAGGCGAAATGAGAAGGCGGGTTGCGATTTATAACGTTGCGTTCTCTTCTTCGGGGGCTTCGGCGCTTTCAGAAAAGCGAGTATTGATGCTGGAAGCGTGGGCGAAGCACGAAATAGTGGGCGGGCAGAATTACTGGGACTCGGTGAATGTTGAAGAAACCGTGACAGATCGATTCATTATCCGGTACTCAAAGTCACTGCAGACGACCCCTCCAAGTCTGAAACGGATGATTGAGCTTGATTGCGATGGGATTACGTATCGCGTCCGGCGCGTCACTGACATGAATGGAGTGGGGAGATTTACCGCACTTGAATGTGAGGCACTCCATGGATAAAGCATCTGCGCTTGAGTTTTCGGTTCGGTTCCGGAAGCCCTTCCGTTTTGTCGATTTTGACACCAAGGTGCTGAAACGGTCATTCCGAAAGATAGGACAGAAAGTCCAGGGGATGGCCAAGAAGAACGTCAGTACCAGAGGAGTTTCGAAGGCGAATGAATTCCCGGGGATGAGTACGGGGGAACTCAGAAGCTCGATTAAGTACCGGGTGTCCCATTCAGGGTTTTCGGTTGGTGTTGCCAACTATATGACCAATAGCATTCGGGAGCGGGGAGCTTATTACCCCGCTTTTGTGTATTGGGGGCACAGGGCGCCGGGAGCGGATAGGAACGCGCTTCGTAAGCCGGACAGACGACAGCAGCACAAAAAGAGGCACGGGGAAAAGGTAGCGGCTCCTCGTAAAAATTGGATTGTTGAGGCGGCCAATCAATACGGGAATGAAGCGTATCAGAAAGATATGGCGGAAATTCTTGATGAGGCACTTAAGCCGGGGATCATATCGGGATGAAGCTTGCGACGATCATTTCAGCTCTTAGAGCCTACTGCCCGAGTTTTGAAAGGCGGGTTGGGGGAGCGGCGGAATACGCGGCCATTGATATTACCAATCTGCCGATGCCTTGCGCCTTTGTTTTGCCGGTATCTGAGATCGGGGAAGACATGGACAGCATGGGGACCGATTACCGACAGCGTGTCAAACAGGTCTTTTGTGTTGTTATTTTGGTATCTACGACTGATCAGGAACGAGGGCAGGATGCTTTTGACGCGATTGAAGATCTGAAGGCTGAGATTTTCAAAGCGATTCTAGGAACCTCAACCGCCGAGACGGATGAGATTGTCTATGAAGGCTATTCAGATCCGGATCTTAATCGGGCCCGGCTGGCGCTTCAGCTGTCTTTCTCTGTTTCTTACGACGTTGTTGACGCAGATACGGGGCATGGGCGGGAGCTTGATGGCTTGCCTGATTTGAAAGGTATTGATTCGAAAATTGATCCAGCCCCGGCGGACTGGGTTGATGCAGTAAGTTTTAAGGTTAATTTAGACAAAAAAGCGGGGTCTTAAATGGCAATTTCGTTTTCAAATATTCCCAGCGGGGTCAGAGTCCCGCTTTTTTATGCTGAGGTTGATAATTCCCAGGCGAATATCGGGTCAAACAACCTGAAAGCGCTTCTGATTGGGCAGAAGGTATCCAGTGGCAAGGCAGAAGACGGAGTCCCGGTTCTGGTTACCGGTGACAGCCAGGGGAAAGAGCTTTTTGGCCATGGGTCGATGCTGGCGCGGATGAATTCAGCGTTCCGCGAGAATAACAGCGTTGGCGAAGTATGGGCTATTGCTGTCTCCGACCCGGAAGGCGGGAAGAAAGCATCAGGAACCCTCACTTTTTCCGGGACGGTCACGGCGGCGGGAACGGTTTACGTTTACATTGGGGCGGATTGCGTAGCTATTAATATCCCGAACTCCTCAGACGCTGCCGCAGTTGCGAAGGCGGTCACTGCGGGGATTAACGCCAAAACCGATTTGCCGGTAACGGCTGAAGCGTCAGAAGGTGTTGTCACGATCCAGGCAAAGAATACCGGCGCATATGGGAATGACATTGCTCTGCAGTTGAACTTCCAAGGATATGCGGCGGGGGAGGAACTGCCTGAAGGCATTGCGTGCGAAGTTGCCACTCTGTTAGGGGGATCGGGAGAGGTCGATCTGGAGGCAGTTATAACAGCCATGGGGGATGAATCGTATGATTTCATCGCCATGCCATACGCGGATGGAGCTCATATTGCGAGTTTCACCACGGAAATGAATGACAAAACCGGCAGGTGGAGCCCTACCCGGCAGATTTATGGGCATGTGTATACCGCGAAGCGTGATACCGTCAGTAACCTTCAGGCGGTTGGGAAAGGGCTTAATGACCGGCACTTAACGGTGATGGCCGTTGAGCCGAAATGCCCGAGTCTCGCGGTTGAGGTTCTTGGGGCGCTGGCCGGGAGCTGCCTCACGGCTATTCAGAATGATCCGGCGCGTCCGCTTCAGACGCTTGAACTGGTTGGGATTACGCCTTCTCCAATTGGGAAGAGATTTACCCTTACCGAGAAGCAGACACTGCTTACATCGGGAATCGCGACCAGTTATGTCGCGGGTGGGTATGTGAGAATTGAGCGCTGCATTACGACCTATCAGACAAATAGTCTGGGGGACGCTGATACCAGTTATCTTGACAGCAACACACTCCATTCTTTGGCTTACATCATTCGGCGCCTTAAGAGTGTTGTCACGTCTAAGTATCCGCGCTGCAAACTGGCGGATGACGGGACGCATTACGGTCCTGGTCAGGCGATTGTAACGCCCTCTGTGATCAAATCAGAAATTATCGCCATGTATTCCCGCCTGGAGACAGAGGGCATTGTCGAGAACGCGGAGGCATTTGCTGAAAACCTGATTGTTGAGAGAAACGCGTCAGACCCGAATCGGGTAGATGTACTCCTGCCGCCCGATCTTGTGAATCAGCTGCGGATTTTCGCGACACTGGTTCAGTTCCGTCTTCAGTACAACGAATGAGGATTTAGAAAATGGCTAAAGGCATTGCGGGTACGTGTTACCTGAAGGTTGACGGAGAGCAGCTTTCTGTCAGTTCCAATTCGATTTCCATTCAGCCCACGGAGGTGAAGCGGGAGGCTGTTATGGGGTCTACCGGGCTTGCCGGATATTCGGAGGAAGCGGTTGCCCCGACTATTTCGGGGACATTCAATGTTACGGCGGATTTCCCGCTGAAGAAACTGTTGAATGGGACGGAGTTCACTGTCACCGCGGAACTGGTGACAGGGAAGGTTTACACGCTTTCTGACGCTTTTGTTTCCGGTGATGTGAGCTACAAGGCCGGAGAAGGCACAATTGAGCTGACTTTTACCGGCGTTAAAGGAGCGTGGTCCTGATGGGAGCGGCAGAATTCAAACTTACGGCGCCGATCAAGCGCGGCGAAGACACGATTGAAGTACTGGAGCTGCGCGAGCCGACCGCGAAGGACATCAAGGTGCTTGGCTTCCCGATTACCGGGGAGAAGCGTGTCGACGCGGCAGTTGTTTACGACTATATCGAGCGGCTGGCGGCTATTCCTCCGTCTACTGTGGATCAGATTTCGGCTTCTGATTTTATTGGGCTGATGGCGCTGGTCCTTGGTTTTTTCGGTGGTGCGCCGGAATAAGTGAGAAAGAGTTCAGGGGGCGGGTGTTCCAGCTGGCGCACTGGTGGGGCATCAACCCCTTTGAACTTGAAGAACGGCCTTTGTCTGACATCCAGGAACTGCTGTATCAGGCAAACGAGATTCACGAAGAGGAAGAACGATGGCGGCAACAAACAAAGTATTCTCGCTGAAAACTGTTCTTGCCTGCCAGGACGAAATATCCGAGAAACTGAAGAAAGTCAGGACGAATCTCAGGAGCCTTGATCGGGCTTTTGACAGAGTGAGCCGATCCGCTGGGGACGTTGCCTCAAAGGTTTTCGCGCCATTGATGGCAGTAGGCGGCGCGGGGCTGTTCTCTGTGGCTTCTTCGGTCCAGACGTTTATCGAGCTGGGAGACGCAATTGACAAGGCATCTCAGCGGGCAGGGGTAGGAACCGGAGCGCTGCAGAAGCTTCGGTTTGCCGCGAAACTTTCCGGGATGGACGCCGAAGAAATGGATCGGGCGCTCTCCAAGCTCTCCGGGGAGATGGGGAAGGCCGCGAGTGGGGAAAATAAAAAGCTTCCCCAACTGTTTTCTGATTTGGGCGTTTCATGGAAAGACGCAAAGGGCCACGTTAAAGATTCCGCAACGGTATTTCGGGAACTCTCTGAGGCGATCAAGGTTAATGAGAATCCCGCGGCAAGGCTTCAGATTCTTACGGACGTTTTTGGCGACAAGCTGGCCGCCAGGCTGATCCCTCTGATGAAGGACGGGGCAGCCGGGCTTGACGAAATGTCAAAGAAAGCTGAAGAGCTGGGGATTGTTGTCAGTTCTGATGACGTCAAGGCGGCAGCAGAGCTTGGCGACACAATGGATATTTTCCATATGTCACTTTCAGCTTTGCAGACGACCATTGGCGCGCGGCTTGCCCCTGCCATCAAACGGGTGGTTGAACGTCTGGAAGATGTGATCGGGAGAAACAAAGAGCTGATCAGCCAGAAGATCGCGGAGGCTGTTCAGGCATTTTCTGACGCCTTGGAGCGCGTTCCCTGGGGCACCGTCATTACAGTGATTTCATCGGTAATCAGCGCTTTTGGGTGGGTGTTTAACGCTATCGGCGGAGTGAACACGATTCTCGCTGTATTGGCGGGTGTGGGCATCGGACGTTTTATCATGAGCGTCGCCCGGCTTGTCAGCGCGCTGAATGGGGTGAGAGTCGTTTTTATGGCGTCTTTCGGGCTCCCGGGGCTTCTTATCGCGGGGGCTGTTGCCGCGGTTGTGTATCTGGCGACTGTAATTTATCAGCACTGGGATGTCATTTCGGAGAAACTGCGCATACTCGCCGCAAAATTTTATGAGGTGGCGGGCCCGGTTATCCGTGTTTTGGAAACGGTATTTCTGGCCTTTGCAGGAGTGCTGGCTGTTTCCATAGGGACAACGATTGACGCCATTTCCGCGATCATACGTGGGCTTTCTCCGGTTATCAGAGTGATAGGCGGAGCGCTTGTGTTTTTGGCGGGGATGGTACGCGATGCTTTTGTCGCGCTTACGTTTCCTATTCGCGCGGCATGGGATGCCTTGAAACCTATCCTTCAGCCGATTTTTGACTGGATTATGTCGAAGCTTGACGCGCTGGCCAATCTGGCGCCGTCGTGGCTGAAAGATCTTGTTGGATGGAGCGGAGGAGGAACAGCACCTGCGCCCGCGGTCCCAGGAGTCCCTGCTACCGGTGGTTCTCCCTCATCTCCGGCCGCTGGAGTTGGCAGCATGACGATTCATGTGGTTGGGGAAAACGGGGCAAAGGCGAGAATCGATAATCTGGATGCCCGCAATATGAATATTTCGGCGGACGCGAAGAGTTATGACCCGGGAGATTCTTTCTAAATGACAGTATCATCGGCAGCAACAGGAGCGCAGAAAAATCTCATGGATGCGTCGTACCGCGGAGTTCCGTTCTATGTCACCAGTACAAAGCTGAAAGTGGGACGGCGAGTGGTGCTTTTTGAATACCCTCAGCAAGACAAACCTTTTGTAGAGGATCTAGGGCGGGCCGCCCGGATTGTAACGGTAAACGCGTTCACGACCGGGAGGGATTATGCCGAGCGTATGAGTGCGCTGGTTAAGGCGCTCGAGACGCAGGGCGGGGGCGAACTGGTAGACCCGTGGGTAGGGAGGATGACAGCGACGCCTCAATCTGTCAGCCAGGTAACGTACACAACAAGGCTTCGGCTGGCGCAGATTTCAATCACGTTCGTGGAATCTGGTGAGCTGTCCTTCCCAACGGCCTCAATCAGTACGCATGACGATGTTTGTATTAAAGCGGATGGGATAGCTGAGGCGGCACAGAATTATGTGGGCACGGCAATTGACTTGTCAGGGGCTCAGGATTTTGTGGTCAGTAACATTGTGGGAAAGCTTGAGTCGGCCCTGAAAAATGAGGGGATACAATCGCTCGCCACGATGTTTAAGTTAGATAAGCTGGATGAACTGGCAAAGGTGGCCGCGACGGTTCTGACGACGGATCCGGGCGCTTTTGCGAGTACGCTTGTGAGTTCGCTTGGTCTTGGTTCTTTTGTAGAAACGGTGAGGGACTGGCGGCGGGTGGCTTATCTTGCCCAGGGGATTTCATATGGGGCGGATTTCAATGTAAGGGATTCGATCCTATACCCATCCGGGACGGCTGATTATGAAACCGCGAAGGCTGTTGAGGCTATTAACACGGGGATTCGGCTGATCAGTATCAGTAACGCCGTTGGGGCGGCAGGCAACATTGGGACGGGTCTTGATCGGGTAGATGAAACTCAGCCTTCCCAGGTGATGGCTTATGACGACATGATTGCGGTACGTGATAGCCTGCTTTCCGCGATTGATAATGAGATGCTGAAGGTGTCGGATGACAGCGTGTACTCAGCGCTTTCTTTGGCTTACTCGTCCGTGTGGAATGACATGACGGCCCGGGCAGAAAACAAAGCCCGGCTGATTGGCTACACCCCCGAGGAGATCATGCCGGCGCTGGTGCTGGCTTATGATTACTACGGAGACGCCGCGCGGGATACTGAAATTGTTGAGCGTAACGGCATTCGAAGACCGGCGTTTGTCCCCGCGAAGATCTTGAAACTTTTGAGTACTTAATTTTTCTTTTTGAGATCCCTCCCGGGCGGTAAGATGAAATGAGAAGTTTTTCTCTGCCTACGCAGAGGTGTTTCTGCTGATGGAGGAGAGCATGAGAAAGATTTTCGTATTGCTGTTAGGTTTGCTTGTGGCAATACCTGCCGTTTCGGCTGGTGGGAATTCTCCCGAGAGAAGGGCCTCCATTTCGTCGCCGGATAAGCCCCTGCATGGAGAAGCTACTGCTGCTTCCAGAAAAGGGAAGTTTGATAAAAACGGGGTTTATGTTTCCCCTAGCGGATATGTATTTAGGGCAGGGAAGGGGGGAACCGTCAGGTTGAGGGAGCCTATCCAAAAGGAAACACCACCTTCATTCCTTGACATGAGAAGGGTCGGAAGGAATGGTCTTGGGGAGGTTTGGGAAGACACCAGGAATGGGCGCACCTACATATGCAATGAATCGGGGTGCCGATGAGACGGGTAGTTAAGGAGGGGGATTAAGCGCTCTGGGAACAGGGCGCTTTTTTATTATGGAACAAACGGTCGTAAAACTTCTGATTGGTGGTAAAGAATACCGCGCGTGGCAGCTTGTCAGCATATCTTCAAAGCTGCTGAGCTACGCGAGAGTGTTCAGAGTGGGTTTTACCCGTGAGTCAGCGGGGACTGGGATAGGAATTAAGATCGGCGATCTGGTGCGGGTAAAGATTGATGATGACCTGGTTTTGACCGGATACGTAACCAAGACAAATTTCTCATATTCAGAAAAAGGTATCGAACTGTCCATAGAAGGGGCGAGTAAAACCGTTGATCTTGCCGAAGGATATATGGCGGTTAAGAGCGTTAAGCAATTCACGAATCTGACAGTGTCGCAGACGCTCCAGCTATTGGCAAAACCGTATGGAGTGTCGGTAGTCCGTCAGAAGGCAGGGAAAGACCCAAAAGCGTCGGTGGCTATTGCCGCCACAGATTCCATAAAAAAGATTTTGGATGGCGTGGTGAAGAAGCATACCCTCGTCATCACGGATAATGAAAGCGGCGATTTGGTAATGGCGAGCCCCGGCGGTGGTGGGCGCACCGCTGACTCTCTGGAGTTAGGGAAAAACGTCTTATCCGGGGACCAGACATTTGATTCTTCAAAACTGTTCAGCCGTTACTATGTGGTGGGGCAGCAGTCCAACTCGGGGAGCACTCATCCGGTTTCTGTGAATGGAGCGTTCAGGTACGCGGAGGATAGCCTGGTACAGCGTCCCCGGTATTACGTAGAGAAGCTAAGTGGGTCTCCCACGGCCGCGGATCTCCAGCAAAGATCGGTTCTTTTGGCCGAGTACCGTCGCGGGCAGGCTCAGGCTTTGCACTACACCGTGCAGGGGTGGCGGCAAAGCGACGGCAGCCTGTGGAAGGTTAATCGGCTCTGCCGGGTTAAAGATTCTATTTTGGGGGTTGATGCTCAGTATTTGATTACAGAGGTCAGCTTTACGAAAGATTCCGGAGGCTCCAAAACCCAGCTGACGCTGATGCCGCCTGAAGCTTTCGTCATGATGAATGAATCTCCTGATGAGGCGATGGCAAAGAAAGCCACGAAGAAAGCGGCGGCAAAAACTGGTAGCAGCAGGAATTATGTGAAGGCGACGGTAGCTGATGCCGCATGGACGGGAAAGTAATGCTTGATGATATTAAAGACGCTATTTGGAATTTGATAGTCAGAGGGCGCCTGACAGGATCAGCCGGGAGGAAGAAGATGCGAACTATTCAGGCCGAGACAATGGCGGGAGACCTCCGGGATGATGTCGAGCATTTTGAGCCGTATGGGTTCACTTCTGAACCGAAGACCGGCGCTGAACCGCTTATTGTCGCTTTGGATGGGGACAGAGAGCATTCGATCGCGATTTGTGTCGCTGACCGCCGGTACAGGCTGACAGGCCTTACTTCCGGGGAGGTCGCTCTTTACGATGACCAGGGGCAGGAAGTCGTCCTGGCTCGGGAGGGGATAAGGATCCAGACGGATAAAACTTTGGCTGTGGACGCCCCGGCGGCTGTATTTTCCGGGTCAGTCACAGTAGAGGGCGACATCGTGGGGAAGGCTCAGATTTATGACGCGAGGGGCAGGCTGCAATCGATCCGCGACACTTACAATAACCATACACATAACGGCGGCAGCTCCCCTGATCAAAAGATGTGAAGGGCAAATCCGATCACTCTTGAGCTGATCAAGGTGGGATTAAAAGCTTTGGTCTAGCTACAACACAATTCAATAAACATAAACCCAGTCAGACGGGATTTCTGGCTGGGTTTTTTATGACCTCAGTAATGGTGAGGGCACATGGGAGTTATAGCCATGCTCATCTTAAAGCTATTGGACCCGAATCAAAAAATAAGGCTATGGGGACGAGCGCTTCCTTGGTTAAAGCTTTTTGTATCAGGAATAATTTGTCGCTTGGGAGGGGGATGAAATATGCAGTTTTTCTTAAACGGCAGGCATCAGGCGACACTTTCAGACTTTGATACTGAGCCGCTGGTTCGTTCCATCATCATCAGCCTTTTTTCCTGGAAGCGGGCTGGGGAAGATGATGTGCTGCCGGGGAAAAGCAGGATGGGGTGGTGGGCAGATTCATATAACGATGATGAGCCGCCAATAGGATCAAAACTCTGGCTGCTATCCAGAGAGGTACTGACCGACAGCACGCTGAAGCTTGCGAGGGAGTATGCCGAGGATGCACTTCAGTGGCTGGTCGATGACCATGTAGCGGAATCGGTAAGCGTTTCCGCGGAACGAGGCGGGGTGGAGCAGCTGAATCTGAATGTAGTCATAAAAAGACCTGATCAGGCAACACTTAACCTGCAGTTTCAGAACGTTTGGGGAAGTTGAAAATGCCATTTGAAAGACCGAATTTACAAACGCTGATTGACCGCATTGACGCGGATCTTGAGTCACGGTTATCAACTTCTCAGCTTCGCAGATCCAACGCGAAAGTGTATGCGCGTGTGCTTGCAGGGGTGAGCCATGAGCTGCACGGCTTTATTGAGTTTTTAAGCCGACAGTTGTTTTTTGATACAGCAGAGGCGGAGTACCTTGACCGTTGGGCGTCTATTTACGGGCTTGTCCGCAAACAGCCCTCTCTGGCCAGCGGCACGGTGGTTTTTACAGTCCTGGAAGAGGGAGCCACGGTACCGGAGGGAACCTTGCTGCAGGCTGATAATGAGGCGGTATATGAAACGACATCCGCGGTCTCGGAAGGGAAAGCGTCGGTCAGAGCTTTGACTGCGGGGACGGCAGGCAATGTATCGGCGGGCGACACGTTAGTTCTTGTTTCCCCTATTGAAGGAATTTCCAGCGAATGCAAGACGGCAGAGGGCATTTCCGGAGGGGCCGACGAGGAAACGGACGAATCTTTGCGCGCGCGTCTGCTTTCGCGGGTAAGGGAGCCACCGCATGCCGGGACTGCGGCCGATTACAAAGCGTGGGCACTTGAGATTGAGGGAGTAACCAGGGCTTGGGTGTACCCGCTTGAAGGAGGGCCGGGGACGGTGACCATCCGTTTCGTATGCGGTAACAGCAGCGGCATTCTGCCCTCTGCAGAAATGATTCAGAAAGTGCAGGCATACATTGACTCTGTTCGCCCGGTTACGGCTAATGTCACCGTATCTGCGCCGACCATTCAGGCAATTCCATTCACGATATCCGGGCTCGACCCTAACAATGACACGGTGAAAGCCGCGGTAAAAGCCTCTCTGGAGACACTTTTCAGGCAGGAAGGGGGACCGGGCGCAGTGATTTATTTGTCCCATATCCGAGCCGCTATTTCCGCGGCTGTCGGTGAGGCAGATCACACGCTCGTCACACCGGCCGGGAATATAGCGCTAGGGAACAAGATTCTTCCCACTGTTGGAGAAATCACATGGCAGTAACCGCAGCTGAATATGACGCCAATATCAAAGCGCTGCTGCCTCCTGGGCCAGCATGGCCTCGGGATGATACCGGTTCCGTAATGGCGATGCTGATTGAATGTTGGGCGGTGGAGTTTTCCCGTGTAGATTCGCAGGCAATGGCGCTCATTAATGAGGCGGATCCGCGGTTTTGTTCTGAGACATTTGAAGATTGGATCACCCAATGGGGGGTTCCTGATTCCTGCCTTGAGGCCTGGGGGTCGCTGCTCGCGGATGGGTTGACTGAAACCATTCTCCGGCAGGCCTTGCTGCAGAAAATTACAACAATCGGGTCACAGAGTCTTCAGTTTTTTGTTGATCTGGCAAAAACCTATGGATACAGCATCACGATTGACGAGTTGTTTAATCAAACGGTTTTAAGCACAGTCTTAACGCCGTTTGCGAGCGGGACGGGCTGGGCATCACAGTGGAGAGTCCATGTTTACAAAAATGCCGGCGCTACCGTTTCGAGGCATACGGCGATAGGGACAGCGGAAGAGGCGCTGGCCTGGTGGGGGGATTCTGTCATTGAATGCGTAATCCGGCATTACGCCCCAGCGCATACCAATGTAATTTTTGGGTATTTTGAGGATTAATAAATATGAAATCAGTCTATCAGTCCCGCGCGGTTTCTTATCCCCCGGAGCTGCCGAATTCTGCTTCTTCAGAGGGATATCCGACAAACGGCAGCCCTACGGGGGGTGTTCTTGCGACGGTGATTGGCGATTATTGGTACAACGCCGTTACCCAGGAGATCGTTAACGCGATCAAAGGGGGAGGGGTTACTCCCGACGCGGCGGATCTGACTCAGCTTGACGCCGCGATTAAAGCGCAGATCAGGACCGTGAATCAGGCTTTGTCTGATGTGGCGGCACAGATCCAGGCGAAAGTCTCACAGGTTGAAGTGGTCCCTTCCGGGATGATTATGTTTTTCCCGAAATCCACTCCCCCTAATGGGAACTGGCTGGTCTGTGATGGGAGAGCCGTGAGCCGGACGGGGTATCCGAATCTATTTGCGATGATTGGGACGCAGTATGGGGCGGGGAATGGCTCTACAACTTTCAATGTCCCTTATTTGATAGATCGTACAGTTTGGGGTGGGACTTCAAACGTTGGCGCTTATCTTCAGCCTGGTCTTCCGAACATCACTGGCGCTTGGCGAGCGGCTTATGAAGATAATGATGTAGGCACGGCGACCACAGCTTCGGGGGCTGTGTATGCGACTTTTGACCGTGGATGGGGCTCACAGGAGATATCAAGCGTGGGGTCTGGTGGATCTATCGGTAGGTTTTTTGACGCCAGCCGCAGTAACCCGATTTATGGGCGATCCGGAACGGTACAGCCTCCGGCTTTGGTTCTGCTCCCCTGCATTCATATTTAATTAAACCTTCATAAAACAGGCAAACCCCGTTCAGACGGTTCCATCTGGTGGCGGGGTTTTTTGTTATCGAGAAGAACCGTTTCCCGATAAAGGTATTTTCTTTTAGGTGGCACCATGAAATTTGAATTCTTAGCGGATGCTTCTGACACGCCGCCGAAGCGACCCAGTAATCCGTCTGTTGGCTATCCATCCAATGGGGATCCTGTAACGGGGAAGCCGCCGACAACGCCCGGGGCGTGGTTTTACTACATGCTGATGGTTGAATTCACTACTCTTATCGAACAAAACGGGTTAGAGCCAAGCGCGGAGAATCTTCATCAGCTTGCGGATGTTTTTGCTGATTTCAAAGCAAGGGCATCAGCGGCGGAAGGCTTCGCAACGCAAGCCAAGGCGAGCGCTGACGCGGCCGCGGAAAGCGCGTCCGGGGTAGTAACAGAGACCGCCAGCAAAATCAAAGAAATTCAAGATGAGGGAAGTAAGCAGGTTTCTGCTGTCACCGCGGTAGGGGGTTCTGTTTCTGGCGATGTCGAGGCAGGCATAGCGAGCTTGCAGAAAAAGCTTGAGGAGCTGGTTGCCCAGTTAGACGCAGAAGGCGGTACAGAAGCCGCTTACGTTAAACAGCAGGCGCAGGACATTCTGGATGCGATTTCTCTTTCTGAATCGCATGCCAAAGCTTCGGAAACGAACGCCAAGGCATCTGCGGATTCTGCCGCTCAATCGCTTTCTGCTTCTCAGGCAATTCAGGAAGACGTAACCACAAAGCAGTCTGCGGTCAACGCTACAAAAGCGTCAATCGACAGCACAGCGGCACAGGTGGCAAGCGACGCGGATGATGCTGCGTCCAGCCAGTCTGCGGCCGCCACATCTGCCAAAAATGCAGCGACTTCTGAGTCAAACGCCAAAGCAAGCGCATCTGCGGCATCGAATTCTGCATCCGCAGCGAAAGCGTCCCAGACTGCCGCGGCTTCGAGTGAATCGAATGCGGCGGCATCAGCTGTCGCTGCGTCTGATTCTGCGGACGCGGCACAGTCTTCTTCAGCTTCGGCGGCGTCGTCCAAAAACGCGGCAAGTGCTTCTGCGGCAACAGCTACCACCCAGGCATCAGCGGCGGAAGGCTTCGCAACGCAAGCCAAGGCGAGTGCAGAGAAAGCCGCATCAATAACCCCCGAATCCTATACCACAGTCGAAGTTTTCAACTCATTCATGACCTCGATTTACGAGGCATGCGATGGATTCATCAAAGGAGTGTAACTATGACGGTAACTTTTACAGACCTCAAAGCAAAGGTCAAAGAAGCGCTTACTGCGTGCAAGTCAACGATTGAGGCGGAGCTTGATAACTATGCTCTCTCTTCAGCACTTGCGGAGTACGCGAAGAAAGCGGCAACGCTCGCGGGCTATGGCATAACGGACGCCTACACCAAGTCTGAGGTGGACAGCAAAGTAGCCACCGCGGTCTCTGGCTCGGCGGAAGCCCTCTCTAACTACTACACCAAGTCTGAAGCGGACGCGGCGATTACTACAGCGATTTCCGCGATCACTGACGGCGACTCTGCGGGGTATTAAACCATGACGAAAGTTCTGACAGATCCAAAGTATTACACAGCGATTGCGAACGCTATCCGAGCGAAGAACGGAAGCACGGCGATCTATAAGCCCTCAGGCATGGCGGCAGCGATCTCGGCGATCCAGGTGGGGGGCGGGAGTGCCACCATGTATCCAAAGGTCAGGATCAAACCGACGGAAAACCAGGTGATCCGAGCGACCCCCAAAATTAGGTCGGGCATAAACAACACCATAGGTTCTAATGATACAGATGGGGATGGGGATGGATATGTTGATTTCGATTGGCATTTGTCGCTCGGCACACCTATTCAATTTAAGGTAACCGTTTCCGCCACCGACAACAGCAAGTATGTCTGTGGGAATCTCATCGTGAATGGAGAGAATATCGGCTCAACAACAGCGACCCTGGATATTGATAAAGACCTCACCATTGAGGCGGAAGACGCTCAGCCGATAAGTAGCCCTATGCCTGAAAGCTATGCGGTTCTGTATGAGAGAAATGCAACAAGCGACCGTGTGCTGCGGGTAGTCTCTCCGTCACTCTCCGGAGGCGAAGAAGTCGGCGCGGCTGTTGAAATCGAAGGAACTACCTCGCAGCTGCTGTGCGATGTTACAGATAATGCATTTAATGCAATCAACGGGCTGAAGCTTTTCGTAATTATTGACGGCCAGCTTTGGGAATCTCCTACTACCCCGCAAAAAGGTACCCCTGTTTCTGCAGACGTATCTGGAGGGAAGCCGGTGGCTATCCTTGCGGCCTCAATAAAGGAAGCAACGGCCATTAAGGCCAGCCTCGGTTAATTGATCATGCCCGCAAAGGAATCACAGCGCAGAGCGCAGATGAAGGGAACGGAGGAGGAGATCGGCGCTTACGCCGGTCTCCCCGGGCTATTCAGCAGGGTCAAAATCTTTAAGGCCTTCCGTATTTATCATGGCAACCCCTTAATTATCATGGCTGGGCAGCGTAACTTATAAGTTACAGCGTGCCAAGACAATAAGCAGAGACTATTGCGCTTATGGTGGATCTGATTCCTGATTTTTCATCCCGCGTTTTTCTGGCGGTTGGCGGGATTCTGGGAGCCTTGTGCTCCTTTCTTTTTGGCCCGGTCGATGACGCGATTGAATGGCTGTTTGTTTTTATCGTAGTCGACTATTTGAGCGGTACTTATGCCGCGATGAAGACCGGGCAGTGGAATTCCCGTACAGGGTTCCTTGGCATCACCAAAAAGATCGTCATGCTGAGCCTCGTGGCACTTTGCCATGGGCTGGATATCACTTCGGTCATACCTTTCGCCAGTGTCAGGGATGCGGCGGTCTTTGCTTTCTGCCTGAACGACTTTGGCAGCATTTTAGAAAATATTGAGCGCATGGGGTATGGGTCAATCATCCCGGCGCCGATCCGCAAGATGCTGAAAGCGATGGAAGAGCGGTCAGAGGCGATGGCGTCAGACGTGGTGAGCGGCGGAGAGATTCACCGGCGGTACAGAGGCAAATAGAAGGATAGGGGATCCTCCCCATCAAACGAAAACCCTCGAGAGGAACGAACTCCCGAGGGCTTTTTTATCCCACCTTACACAGAGGAACTTATGCACAACGCCAGTATAGCTGAAATTCAAAAACTAAAGCAAGAGGTTGGTGTGCTTATGGATATGCAGAAAGAGCAGGAAATTGAAAGGCGTGTGCGGGCCGAATTTGAAGAGAAACAAAAGGAAAGAAGAGGGTTCTTGCTCGAGATCGTCAAGGCGTTTATTGCCCCAGTCGTGACAGCGGTTCTTGTCCTTTGGCTGACAAAATAAGGAGAGATCATGGCTGAAAAGAAAGAATTTTCGGCGTGGGACCCGGCAATTGCGGTCCCCTTCATTAAGTCGCATGAAGGCTGCAGACTGACTTCGTATCGAGACCCCGTTGGGGTCTGGACCATTGGATATGGGTCAACCCGTCTGCTGTCCGGGAATCCCGTCATCCGTAATATTGTTATCTCTCAAGAAGTGGCCGACCAACTGCTTGAGCATGAGCTTGAGCGTCTCAGGGACTCGCTCTCAGGTGCGATCCGGCGTCCCGTGACTCAGGGGCAGTTTATAGCGCTCCTTGACTTCGCCTATAACTGCGGCGAGGGAGCACTGCGTAGGTCGACGCTTCTCAAGCTCTTCAATGCAGGCAAGGTCGTCAATGCTGGGTACGAATTCAAGCGTTGGGTACGAGCTGGAGGAAATGAGCTTCCGGGGTTGGTAAGGAGGCGAGAGGCAGAGAAGGAGCTCTTCCTCAGTTAAAAGAAATCCCCGGAAGAGTTGCAGCTCTTTCGGGGACTGAGCAATGTGTACATATGAGGTCTGTACGTGAGAGATGATACCAAAGAAAGAATAGATAAGCTAGAGGCTTTTATGGATGAACAGAAGTTGAAACAGGCTCAGCAAGCGGCTATCAGCGAATACAAAAAGGAGCGTTTCCACTTCTGGAAAGAACTCGTGCTGGTCGCCTGCGCCGTTATTGGGGGCGTGCTGGGCGTCATCGGTTTTATCCGATCTCTGTAAAAATCCCCGGCAAGAGCGGGAACTCTTCCGGGGATGGAACGAATCATAACAGAGACTTAAGAAACGTTACACATAGATGGACCACATCTACATGAAAGATTATAGCAAAGATCTAGAAAACAGAGTCCTTACTTTGGAGAACCGAATGGATGCTTTTGATGAAGAACGGATCCGCGCTGATGAGCGCAGACGGGTTCGGGCTCAGGCGTGGGAATTCATTAAAAGCGTGATTGTCCCATTTGGAGTAGCGCTTTTAACGCTTTGGGTTGGCGGTCGATTCCTATAAAAATCCCCGGGAAAGCATGTGCTCTTCCGGGGAAAGCCTACCGACTCCATAAACCACCTACGTAAGGAGAGAGAGACCTTACGTATCGCATTATAGCGAGCTTTTAAAAAATAAGGCGTTCATACCAGGGGGCAGGAGGGATTTCTATGAACCGCTACCAGATCACCGCAATGACCGTATCAGCCGCCACGCTGGTAGGGATCGCCGGGTACGAGGGCTATAGCTCAACCGCCTATGTCCCCGTGAAAGGAGACGTCCCCACTATCGGGTGGGGGACAACAGCCGGTGTGAAGAAAGGGGACACTATTGAGCCGACGCAGGCGCTCCAGAGACTGTACCGGGATACCGAGATGGCGAAGACAGGGATCAGCCGCTGTGTCAAAGTGCCGCTCTCGGAAGGGGAGCTCGACGCTTATCTCCGTCTAACCTACAACATCGGCCAAAAGAAATTCTGTAGCTCGGCACTCGTGAAGAAGCTGAATCGCAAGGACTACAAAGGAGCCTGCACCGAAATCAGGCGCTGGTGCTACTTCAAAAATAAGAAGCCCCCGGGGCTGGTGAATCGGCGGGAAAAAGAGTATCGGATCTGTATGAAGGGTCAGGAATGATAAAAAAGAATTTGGCCATTGCCGGTGTCATCATTGGCGCTTTGATAGCGTCCGCGTTCTGGGGGTACTCCAGAGGAAGATCCTCGACGGCGGAGAAGTATGAAGCTCAGATCAGCGAGCTTAAATCTGATTGGCAGAAGCAGACCAGGGCGGTAGAAAAGGAGGCGCAGGAACGCTATGAGAAACAATCAAGACAATTGGCTGATGCGCTTGCCGCGCGAGACAAGGCTTTATCTGACGCTCGCGCTGTGCGGGTTACTGCTGTCCGGGTGCGCGACGCCGCAGACACCAGAGCCAAGAGTGATCTGCAAGCAGCCAGAGATACCGGAGACCGTACTCAAGAGCGCCTCGCCAGATGCGAAAGCCTACTCGGAGAAGGTGCAAGCCTGGCTGGAGAAGGTGCGGAGCTTTCTACAAGAATAGCTGCCGACAAGGATGCCCTTGTCAAGGCCGCAAACTAACTTCAGTTAACTACAAATTGTAGTCAACTGGGCGCCTTCCTTTTGATTTCATAAAAAGGCGCCCCCGAGTTTCCTCAAGGGGCGCGCGCAATTCTCTTGCATCTTGGCCTCTTATTAGGCCGTGCCAGTCTTACAAGGGGAGAGCTGGTGCCCACATGCGAACCACAGTGGCCTTCACAAGACCATATACATTATATGGTGACGAAAGGAGAAGGGGCAAGCCCCCTCTCCTTGAGCTTTGCTTACTTCATATTAAGTTTGGCTTCGATAGCGTGGATTCTTTCCATCAGAGAGTCAATCTTTGACGTAGCGGCTTCCAGCTTTGAGTTGGAAGAAGCCAATTCCGCTGACAGATCCCGGTTTTCAGCGGTGAGAGTGCTTACCTGCTGAGTAAGTTCCGTTTTGTTCACCCGCACGCTGTCGCCGCCAAAGCGATAATGCACGCCGAGATTCCCCATCACATCACTGCCAGAGGCGATTGATCCTCCCAGGCTGACCATAAAGTTCTCCGTCGGGCGGACGAAGATACCAAGAGCGGCCGCCCCGCTGCTGTGGTATTGGCCAAGGCCGAGAGAGGCGGACACCCGATGATTTTCATCGAAGTCCAGCGGATGCAGTGCGGCAAGAGCGGCCGCATGCGCGCCGGCACGATGGATCTTGCGGTTAAGTTCCGCGCTGCGGTTATACAGTTTGGAAATGTCATCAGAATTCTGCTGAACCGCCTGGTTTGTCTGATACAGCTGGCCGCCATTCACGGCGTCCGTAGAGCCCGCGGAAACGCTGCCAGGAGCAACGTTGGTAATCTTTTTACCGTTAGCATTGATACCGTCCGGCCCAAGGTAGGTATTGGAATAGTCAATACCAGACTGAGCATAGGGAGACAGACCAACAGAGTAAATTGTGGCACCGGAATTTGTTGTGGGGTTTTCTCTGCTTGTCTGGATCTGCACGTATGTAGGCTGAGCGGTTTCAACCTTACTGCGAGAATCCTTAAGCTGTCGGACGTTGACGGCATCGGTGTCATTTGAGCCCGCATAGACGTTCGTGATCGTTTGCCCACCGTTATCAAGACCAGTGGCTGTAAGAGAAACTGTCGTGCTGTCCTTGGTGATCACAACGCCTGCTTGCGAGATTCTTGCCTGTTCAGTACCTGTAGCGTTAGTGAATTCGGCGCTTTGCATCCCAGTCAGAGTCTTGTTAAGTCCAACCTGGTAGTTGTGGGAGCCTGAGGGGGTCTCTGCGACGGTGAGGTTGCTATCAGTCGTAGCAACAGTCGTAGTCGCGGCAGCTGCAGCCTTCTTGAGCTGTGCGACATTAACCGCGTCGGTATCGGCAGCGCCAGCAGCAACGCCGGTGATCTGACGAGTAACATTATTTTCAGCATTGCCAACAGAGACTGCTGCAGCAGTTGCTTTCCAAGTGGCAGAAGTGTCTGTAGAGGTCGTGCCAGTAGAAAGGTCATAACCTGCGATACCAGCAGCAGTTGACGCGATAGAATCCGCGCCCAGAGCTACGCCACCTTCTACCGTGACATTACTTTCAGCTCCAATAGCCACAGCATTCTTTACGCTTGTAGTTGTACCATTCGAAGATGAGCCAATAATTACACTGTTGTCAGCGCCTGTCAGCGTGCGCTTATCACCAACAACAACAGCCGTATTCGTATTGGTTATCGAGTTCTCAGAACCAATAACAGACACATTATTAACGTTACTTGCTTCGTTAGCGTATCCGTTGACCATGTTGTTGGTGCTCACATTGCCTGCTGTCCCCGTAATGGAGTTTTTCACACCAATCATCTGAGAACGTTGGGTATAGTCAGCTTTGTTGCCACCACCAATTGCGAGAGTAGCACCGCCACCATCAGACTTTTTGACTATATCACGGATAGTCGTTGCTAAGGCATTAGGGGTATTGCCGCCACTTGTTGGGGCTGAAACAGTTGCCACAGAATTGGTGATTTCATTACCCGCACCCAAGATAATAGAGCCATTGGAATTGAAAGTTCTATTGGCTACACCTGTGATGGTGTTACCTACTCCTGAATAGTTGCTTGAAGCGGTTTTTGATTCGATAGTGTTCAAGGAACCTGTAATAGTGGCGCCAAAGTTTTGAGATGCATTGGATTTGAAACTACCTCCATCATAAGCGCCGGTGATAGCCGAGAAGGCTCCGTTCACAACACCAAATGCAGAATTGTTGAAGCTGTTCGCGCCCACAGTTGTGGCATAGACACTAACTTCGTGAGCCCTCATAGAGGCTTCTGAACTAGTGTCTACAGTAGTATCGCCTATAGCTCCTTTATAGTTGTGAGTGCCAATCATAGTGCTGCCAGAGCGAGCATAGGCATTTTGACCGATAGCAATGCCGGTCGTTACTTTAGATGGATCCGCAGGGATAAAAGGGCTCTTCAGACCCAAAATGCCAGAACCCGTAAAGGTTGTTTGATTGAAGTTGAAGCCTTGCTCCTGCGTCCCCGCCATGTTTTCAGAGAAGGCGTTTTCACCAATAGCAATGCCGCCGCCCTGGTTGACGTAGTTATTGGTTCGAGCGTTATGCCCAACTGCAATATCTCCAGTGGCAGGGCGAGTAGCGCCATTCGAATACGAAATAGTTGCGTGGTTACCAATGGCGACATTATTTGCTTCTGCGGCTTGAGAGCCGGTACCATAAGCGACACCGTTACCGCTGCCGAAGGCGGTATCAGCAGCCCAAGCCGGAGTTATGGCAAAAGACGAAGCAACAGCGATAGCTATAGTGGTTATCCTGGAGTGTGAGGACCTTGTACCTTTATTCTGTGTACGCATGTTTCTCTCCTAAGAGTAAAGAAATGTATGGATATAGAGGGTGAGGAAAATTTTGTGGGTGACTCTGAGATAATTGCTCTTGGAGGAGCCT
>ERZ838577.2473-NODE-2473-length-20570-cov-3.375823_pt1 | contig 20570 bp, 13 predicted proteins | sample MGYA00519682_ERZ838577 | MGnify/ENA primary metagenome ERZ838577 (study PRJEB31850, sample SAMEA3708838) | human gut metagenome | biome: human gut; feature: human-associated habitat; material: faeces | place: China | collected 2014 ...
GCTATTAAATCTATCATGCTTTATTATGATCAGGCAGGGGGGGAATCTGTTTTTGTGATGAACAAGCAGAGTAATAGAGTGACGAAATTTACAGCAAATAATTTTTGGAGTGGTCGCTGGCAGGATGGAGATTTGAGTGATTTGTCTTTGCAGGATGCTATAGGTGCGGATTCCGGACCAGATGCACTTTGGGGTGAGAAAGATAGAAAGACTATGAAGAAAGGTCCGTTGCAGAAATCGTCAGTAGTAGTTTGCTCCATCACTACGATTGATGACTGGGACCCGAACAAAACTTATAAAGCCCGGCGGGGGATTCGTCATACCTATATACAAGGATATAATGAGCCCTTGGAATTTTATTCACCAGCTTATCCTGATGGCGCTCCTCTCTATACGGAAGATTCTCGCCGCACACTATACTGGAATCCGAATGTGAAAACGAATGAAAAGGGTGAAGCAGTCATTCGATGCTATAATTCCGATAATTCGGCGCCGTTAATAATAAATGTAGAGACATTGTATAAAGGTAGTCCGTCATCATTGAATATCTACTCTATAGATTATTAAACTCGATCTATATTATTCATATTCATATAAAGTCCTGCTAAAGAGGAAGAAAGGAGTTGTGTTTCTTGCAGCCAACGTGTGTAAATCGTTTATGAATGATTCTCTACGTTTTTTGAATGATTTTTATAATGTAAAATCTACACTCATTCGTATCTTTGCTGTAGATAACAACGAAATAAACTAATATTATGAAAATGAAAACTAATATAATCTTTAAAAAACTAAAGTCATTCGTCAATCGATGTCTTTTTCCTGATTATATGTGCTGTTTTATCTTCCTGCGTTTATAACGCTGATATGCCAATAAAGAATTTTTAGTGAACCAATAATTTAATATGTAAAAAGAAAAACGTTATGAAAAGACTATTTCTTCCCTTATTAGGGTTTTTGTCGTTGGTGCTGATGTGCTGTAATGACAACAAGGAATCAGGTACGGATTCCTATGACCCGAACAAACCTGTCACTATTGACTATTTTACGCCGGATACCGGTCGGGTAGCAGAGAAAGTGATTATTATAGGTAATAACTTTGGAAATGACAAATCTGTGGTAACCGTATTATTCACAGATAATATGGAAAAGGAGAACAAGGCTGCCGTAGTGGGAGTAGATAATACTACGATTTATTGTATGGCGCCACGTCAGGCAGAAGGTTTCAATAAGATTACGGTTAAGGTGAATGATCAGACTGTGGTGGCTGATGAGACTTTTAAATATTCTGTGTCTGAGAATGTATCTACTATTGCCGGTGATTTTGTACGAGCTGATGGTGCCGGTAAAGATGGAAGTCTGGCTGAGGCAACTTTTGGGCAGATGTTTGGTGTTGCTTGCATTGATGAGCAGTCAGGTATTGTAGGTCAGGCATGGGAAAATAATAGTGTACGTTATGTCTCCATAGACGAAGATGCTGTGATTACTATACAGAATGGACCTGTCGTTGGGAAAGTGGCGATATCTAATGATAAAACATTGGCTTATGGTGCTACCATTAATGGTGCTAATACCGTTTATGTCTATAAGAAATCGCAGGCATGGGTTCCTTCTCGGCTTTGTGATATCAGTTCAGGTACTGACCTTTGGGCTGTCGCTTTGGATGGCGACAATAAATGGTTGTATTATGTTACAGCAAGAGGTCGTTTAGGACGTATTGAAGTCGATAATCCAACTAATAATGAGATTTTGTTTGAACATAATGATTTTAGTGGCGGTCCTTTCGCTTACATCGCTTATAGTGCTTTTGAAGATTGTTTCTATGTAACTACTGATAAAAATAAGATTCTGAAAGTTTGGGTAAAAGAAGATGGTACACATGCTTACGAGCAGATTAACCAGAATAATACAGGAACTACAGACGGTTTTTTGGCTGATGAAGCAAAATTCCAGTATTTACGTGGTCTTACAATAGATGAAGATGGTAATATTTTCGTTTGTCAGGGGGATAATAGTCACGTAATACGTAAAATCGCTTATGATGAGAATATGGAGAAAAGATATGTAACTACTGTATTGGGTACATCCACTGTACATGGAACCGATGATGGTTCACCTGATATTGCTTTATTTAATGGACCTCAAGATATTAGCTATGACGGGAATGGTGGTTACTGGATTGCTATGCGCTACGAGCCGGCATTAAGAAAGTATTCAATAGAATAAACACATTAATCAGAATTTAATCATGAAAAAAATAATAAGCATCTTATTTATAGTATGCAGTCTCTTTTCTTCTATGGCATACGCTCAGGGAGGGTTGACATATTCCGGTACTGTCATCGGTGAAGACGGATTGGAACTCATAGGCGTGAGTGTTGCTGTGAAAGGGACATCTATTGGAGTAATCACCGACTTGGACGGAAAGTTCCGCTTAAACAATATTCCTCCTAAATCTACCGTTGTGTTTTCCTATGTAGGTTTTGAGAATAAAGAAGTGAAAGTAACCGAATCTAAAGAGCGTGAGACTATTGTCTTGAAACAAAGTATCAGTAGTTTGGATGAAGTAGTGGTAGTAGGTCGTGGTTCACAGCGTAAAGTTTCTGTTGTGGGAGCTATTACTTCTGTTGATCCGGCACAGTTGCAGGTTCCCGCCACTTCTGTATCCAATATGCTTCAAGGTCGTGTGCCGGGCATCATTGGTGTGACTCGTAGTGGTGAGCCGGGCAATAACTTCTCTGAATTTTGGGTACGCGGTATCAGTACGTTTGGGGCAAATGCTTCGGCACTGATCTTGATTGATGGTGTAGAAGGTGACTTGAATACACTCGACCCTGCAGATATTGAAAGTTTCTCAGTTTTGAAAGATGCTTCGGCAACTGCCGTATATGGTGTGCGTGGTGCCAATGGCGTAGTAATTGTAACTACCAAGAGAGGTAAAGCCGGTAAGTTAACTGTTAACTTCAAGACAAATGCCACATATTCCTATTCTCCCCGCATGCCGGAGTATGTAGATGCAGTGGGCTATGCAAACCTTGCTAATGAAGCACGTGTTGTCAGAGGTAAGAATCCGATTTATACTAATTCTGAAATCCAACTGTTCCGTTCCGGTCTCGATCCGGATCTTTATCCGAATGTGAATTGGAGAGATGTGATTCTGAATGACTATGTGATTGACAATCAACATCACCTGAGTCTTTCTGGTGGTGGTACCAATGCACGTTATTATGTAAGTATGGGTATCATGAACCAGGGAGCTGTTTTCAAACAAGATAAGTCGGTAAGTAAACATAATACTAATGTGGATTACCATCAATATAATTTCAGAGCGAACGTAGACGCCAATATGACTAAAACAACTCTACTCTCTTTGAATATGGAAACGATTATCACTAAACGTAATTCTCCGGGATATGGTGATAATAACAATGCATTATGGTCGGCGCAAGCTAATCTTCCGGCAACAATCGTTCCGGTGAAATACTCCAATGGTACTCTTCCATCATTTGGTAGAAACTCGGATGAGGTTTCTCCTTATGTACAGTTGAACTATACAGGGTATAAGATCAGTGAAACACAGGCCACCCGTATGAATGCCAGTCTGAATCAGAAGTTGGATTTCATCACAAAAGGACTGTCTGCAAGAGGCGTATTCTCATTTAACTATACCGGCTACTTTGACCAGTATCGTACCAAGACTCCGGACTTATATTATGCCACAGGAAGAAAGCAGAATGGAGCATTGATCTCTAAACGTACATCGAGTGCTACTGATATGACTTACAGCGATTATCGCCGCATTGCCCGTCAGTATTATTTTGAAGGAAATATCAATTACGAAAGAATCTTTGGCGAAGACCATCGTGTGACCGGATTACTTAATGCCTACCGTCAGGAAAATAAAGACTCTTATCTGAATAATGATGATGACGACACCACATTGGATGAAAGAATTCGTTCCATTCCTAAACGTTATCAGGCTATTTCTGCTCGTGCTACTTATTCTTATAAGGATACTTATATGTTTGAATTCAATGTAGGATATACCGGTTCCGAGCAATTCAAGAAAGGCAACCGCTACGGGTGGTTCCCGGCAGTAGCTTTGGGATGGGTGCCTACTCAGTATGAATGGACGCGTGAAAAACTTCCGTTCCTCGATTTCTTCAAACTCAGAGCTTCTTTGGGTAAAGTAGGTAATGACCGTATCAAGAAAATCCGCTTCCCGTACCTTTCTACTGTGTCTACCGATTATAGCTCAGTGACATGGCCTGGTAGCACCGTTGGCGAGAGCCGCGTAGGTGCCAATGACTTGAACTGGGAAGAGACAACTAAAATGGATATTGGTGTAGACCTGAAAATGTTTAATGACAAAGTGGAACTGACTGCTGACATCTTTAAGGATAAAAACAAAGGTATCTTCCAGCAACGTGCCAACATTCCTGAAGAAGCAGGTTTTGTAACCAATCCGTATACCAACATCGGTGGAATGGAATCATGGGGATTTGATGGAAACATAACGTTCAACCATAATTTCACCAAAGATTTTGGAATGACAGTTCGTGGCAACTGGACATTCGCCCGCAATAACGTAACCTATTGGGAGCAATCAGGCGTAGTATATCCTTACCAGTCTTTTGTAGACGTTCCTTATGGAGTGCAACGCGGTTTGATATCTTTAGGTTTGTTCAAAGATCAGGCAGATATTGAAAGTAGTCCTGTTCAAACCTATTCTTCTGATGTGCGTCCAGGTGACATTAAGTATAAAGATGTCAATGGTGATGGTGTTATCAATGATGATGATATTGTACCGTTATCCTATTCGAATACTCCGACTCTTCAGTATGGTTTTGCTGCTGAATTCAGATACAAACAGTTTACTGCCAGCATTTTCTTTGAAGGTGTAGGTAAAGTACAATATTTCTATGGGGGATCAGGGTACTATCCGTTTGCTTGGGAAACGCGAGGCAATGTACTTAACATTGTGGCTGATCAAAAGAATCGCTGGACACCGAGAGAATATTCCGGTGACGCCAGTACGGAAAATCCGAACGCACGTTTCCCGCGTCTGACTTATGGTGAGAATAAGAACAATAACCGCGCATCTACCTTTTGGTTGGCAGATGGCCGCTATTTCAGATTGAAAAATATCGAGTTGTCTTATAGATTCACCAGCGCATGGTTGCGAGATAAGATTAGTGTACAGAACGCTACCTTGAGCCTTGTAGGCGAAAACCTGCATGTGTGGGATAAGGTGAAACTTTGGGACCCGGAGCAGGCATCGTCAAACGGTGCCGTGTATCCTCTGCAACGGAAATTCACCCTTCAGCTTAATGTGACGTTTTAATCCCGTTTCAATTGTAACATTATCATAAATCGTATAATTATGAATTTCAGAAAAATATATTGCATAGCCGCTATGGCACTGATGTGTTGCACAGGAAGTATGTTTACCTCCTGTGACGACTACCTGGATGTAGACTCATACTTCGATGAGATTTTTGAGCTAGACTCTGTATTTAAACGTAAGGAATATCTGGAAGAATATATCAATGGTGCCGGAAAGTTATTACCTAATGAAGGAGACTTGTGGACCAATGCTTGGTCGCCTTATCAGGGAGCTTCGGACGAGAACTTTACATCATGGAATGACTCCCGTCATAAAGCTATCCAGCTGATGGTGGACGAAGTGACTCCACAGAGTGATTTCTATAATAACTATGGTACTTGGTATAAAGGTATTCGTAAAGCCAACCTCGTCTTGGAAAGAATCAATGAATGTGAGGATATTACTACGAGCGATTTGCGTGACTTTATGGGACGTTGTTATTTCTTGAGAGCTTATTTCTATTATAAACTGGTAGAGGCTTACGGACCTGTGCCCATTGTGCCTGAAACGGCTTATGATGTGGATGCCAGTGCGGAAAGCATGTCATTGGAAAGAGAGACATACGAGAATTGTATTAACTATATCTGCGAGAATTTTGAGAAAGCATACGAATATCTTCCTTCCAGCCGTACGTCTACCCTAGTCAATCTGCCTACCTCGGGAGCGGCATTGGCATTGATGGGAAGAGTAAGACTGATCGAAGCAAGTCCTTGGTACAACGGAAATGAGTTTTATGCTGACTGGAAGCGTTCGGACGGCACCAACTTTATGCCTCAGGTCAAAGACGAATCCAAATGGGGAACAGCCGCTCTTCTTGCCAAACGTTTGATTAAGGGCTCGGAAGCTGGTAGCTTTAAATATAAGTTGCACACTGTTGAGAGAAAACTAGACACAAAACCGCTACCGGAGAATGTGCCTGACGAAAACTATCCTAATGGAGCGGGAGGTATAGATGCGCTTCGTTCTTATGCTTTTATGTTCAATGGTGAAACTCCGGCTTATAATAATGACGAGTTTATTTATATGTGCGGCTACTCTAGTACAGCTGGCGACTCTCCGGCATGGATTGCTACTCCTACGAGCCTGGGTGGTGGTAATGGGTTGAATATTACTTATGCGACTGTGAAAGCTTTCCGTATGGAAGACGGTAGCGACATCAATAACTCACCACTTTATCCCACAAATTACTGGGAAGCCATTGGTGGTAGTTCACAGTCTTTCTCTGACTATACCCTTCCATCCGATGCTGCTAAGATGTTTGATAAGATGGAAATGCGTTTCTATGCCAGCGTAGGTTTTAACCATTGCTACTGGAGCGGACTTTCTTACATCGGAACCGAAGGTAATCAAACTAAGCAGACAGTTACTTACTATGCTAATGGTACTGCTGCACCGTCGTCCGATCATCCTGAAGATTATAACCACACTGGTTTTACCTGCAAGAAGTACATTCATTATGTAGAGGATCAGCTGAAAGGTATGATGAAGTCGAAAACTTTCCCGATCATGCGTTATGCAGAGGTGCTGCTCAACTATGTGGAAGCATTGAATGAGTTGGGAAGTAATACATATACCGATGAAGAGAATGGGATTACAGTGAGCCGTGATGTGGACGAGATGGTGAAATACTTTAATATGGTTCGCTATAGAGCCGGTTTGCCGGGGATTACAGCGGATGATGCAAGGGATGTGACTACGATGCGGGATTTGATTAAGCGTGAAAGACGTGTGGAGTTTTTCTGTGAAGGCAGACGTTATCACGATTTGCGTAGATGGGGAGATGCGATCGATGCATACAATGAGCCTGTAACAGGTATGAACATTGCTGCACGTAGCACAGACCGTAAAGCATTCCATACGGAAACAGTGATCAATAATACTCGTTCGCATCGTGTATTCTCTTATAAAGATTACTTCCTGCCTATCCCTCGTACAACGATGGATAAGAACCCGAAACTGGTTCAGAATCCGGGATGGTAATTTTGCACACGAAGTACAGAATTAATAATTAAGTAAAAAACGTTTGTTATGAATATCAATAAAATACTATATCCGATACTTTTGTTATTGGTCGTTTTAAGTAGCTGTGATTATGAAAGCCCGCTTGATAAGGAGCAATATAAGAAGACGCTCTATCTGATCGGCGCTTCCAGCAATCTTGTGACTAAAGAGCTTGCTTATAGCAGTGAAGTGCAGGAAGGATTCATTACAGTGGGTGTAAGTGGCTCTCTTTTGATTGACGGGAATGTGGATGTGACTCTGGAAAGCCATAACAGTGTAATTGACTGGTATAATAAAAAGTTCAAGTTCCTTGCCACCGATATCAAATATCAGGGACTTGCTGCCAGTGCTTTTGAGGTACCTTCCTATACTACTACATTGAAAGCCGGCGAAACTTATGCGAGAGTTCCCTTTAAAGTTAAAACAGAAGGTCTGGAGTGCGATTCGCTTTATGCGATAACTTTCAAGATTGCTTCTTCTTCTGCCGGTTATGAGATCAACCAGAAGGACTCGGCACTTATTGTATCCTTCAATCTGGTAAATAAATACTCAGGTAATTACATCTTCAAGGCTCTTCGGCACGAACTGGATAGTAATGATGAAATAGTTGCATCCACTTCTATTACTATAGTCAGAACATTGAAAGCTACAGAAGAAAATGCAGTACGTTTCTATAACGAGCAACAGGCGGAAACAACTGCCAATATCAAGAAACATGCTGTTGTACTGAAAGTTGATGCTGGTAACAATGTCAGTATCTCGGCATGGGAGGACTTTGACTTGATTGATGGTACATGTACTTATAATCAGAACTCGAAAGTCTTTAATGTAGATTATAAGTATACTGCGGATGGCAAGACTTATCAGATGGTGGGTACGTTTACCTATCAGGATGAAGATGCAGGTAGCAACTAAATGAGCTTATAAATCTAGTAACTGAATTAGGTTATCAGCAAGGTAGAAAAAGGTGTTGCTTTAAGTCGATGAAATAATAACTGGCAGGTTCAAGGAATTCTTAAACCTGCCAGTTTGTTTTTATTCAGCCTTATAATTTGTGACATTGCAAGATTTGTGGTAGTTTTTGGTCGTTTTGTATTCCCCAAAGTTAGCCGTAATCACGTATTTTTGTACTATCACTTTAAAAATTATAAAAAACAAATTTCACGATGAACTATAAATTACTGTCAGTCGCCTTAGCTTTTTTATATATAGGTATGGTAGGCGGATGTTCCCAGCCCGCCCCCGACCTACGTTATCAGATTGAAGTGGACAAACCTCTGCAGACAATGGAACACTTCGGCGCTTCCGATGCCTGGAGTATGCATATCCTTGGCTTGTGGGCGCAGGAGAAACAAAACCAGATAGCCGACTGGCTGTTCAGCACAGAGAACGATGCGAATGGAAAACCGAAAGGAATCGGCTTGTCTCTTTGGCGTTTCAACGTTGGTGCAGGTAGTACCGAGCAAAGAGAAGCCAGTCAGATCGGTTCTTCGTGGATGCGTACCGAATGCTTTATGAATGCCGACGGAACCTACGACTGGAACAAGCAACAGGGGCAACGCAACTTTTTGAAACTGGCAAAAGAACGGGGCGTCACTAAATTCCTCGCATTTCTGAATTCCCCTCCCGTATATTATACTCAGAACGGTCTGGCTACCAATACCGGTCGTGGAGGAACCGCCAATCTGAAGCCGGAATGTTACGAGAAATATGCCCGTTTCCTGGCCGATGTAGTAGAAGGAATAGAGAAGCACGACGGAATAAAGTTCAACTATATCTGTCCTTTCAACGAACCGGACGGGCATTGGAACTGGGTAGGACCGAAGCAGGAAGGCTCTCCGGCAACCAATCGGGAAGTAGCCCGGACCGTCCGTTTGCTGAGCCGGGAGTTTGTGAACCGGAAAATGGATACGCAGATTATGGTGAACGAGTCTTCGGACTATCGCTGTATGCTCCGTACCCATCAGACGGACTGGCAGCGTGGCTATCAGATTCAGGCTTTCTTCTGCCCGGACAGTGTGGATACGTATTTAGGTGATACGCCCAATGTGCCCCGACTGATGCTTGGTCATAGTTACTGGACAACGACTCCTCTGAGTGAACTGCGTGCCATGCGCTGCCAACTGCGTGAAGCTCTGGATAAATACAACGTCGGCTTCTGGCAGTCAGAAACCTGTATCATGGGGAATGACGAAGAGATAGGTGGCGGTCACGGCTTCGACCGTACGATGAAGACGGCACTTTACGTTGCCCGTATCATCCATCATGACATCGTGTATGCGGGAGCGAAGAGCTGGCAGTGGTGGCGTGCCGTCGGCGGTGATTATAAAGACGGGCTGATTCGGGAATACACGAATGATGACTTGAAGGATGGTCGGGTAGAAGACTCCAAACTCATGTGGGCTTTGGGTAATTATAGTCGTTTCATCCGTCCGGGAGCTGTCCGCCTGTCGATTTCTGCTTTCGATCAAGCGGGGAATTTAATCCCCGGAGGCGATACGGACCAAAAAGGACTGATGTGCTCTGCTTATAAAAATGCGGACGGCTCATACGCTGTTGTTCTCATTAACTATGCGCAGGAAGACAAAGAGTTTTCAATCAATAAGATAAATGGCAAGAAAACTCGATGGCAGGTGTATCGCACTTCGGATGTAGAAGGAGAAGATCTGCTACCCGTTGAGAAAGTGAAGAGTGGAAGAACAGTTCGGATTCCGGCACGTTCGATTATAACTTTATTGAATCAATCGCTTTAATATAAGAGTCAATTATGGGTTTGTCCGGTCGAATAAAAGGCCGGTATGTCGCCTTTTTCTTTTTTAAAGTATTACATTTGTACGCCCGTCCATTGCTAACCAAGGCAATGGACGGGCGCAATGCATAAAAAAGGAGGCATTTTATGAACGATAGAGGAAATATTGTCATTTATCAGACAAAAGATGGGAAGACTTCAATTGATGTGAAGTTGGAGGATGAAACAGTGTGGCTGACTCAGGCTCAAATGGCAGAATTGTTTCAGAAGGATCGTACTGTTATAGGCAGGCATATTAATAATGTCTATAGGGAAGGTGAACTTGAACGTGATATCACATGTGCAAAATTTGCACATATGGGTAGTTATAGTGACCAACAATATGAGACGGCTGTTTATAATTTGGATGTGATTATCTCCGTCGGCTATCGTGTAAAGTCGCAACGCGGTACCCAATTCCGCGTCTGGGCAAACAAAGTTTTGAAAGAATACCTGATCAAAGGCTATGCCGTCAATCAGCAAGTAAAGATAGAGCAATTGGAAGACTTGAAGAATACTGTTCACCTCCTTTCCAACGTCATCGAGCACAAGCAACTAACATTGGATGAGGCTAACGGACTGTTGCGTGTCATTACTGACTACACTTATGGTCTGGACACACTTGATAAATACGATTTCCAGCAACTGGAAGTAGTCTCCACTACTCCCAGCCGGGAGTTTCGTGCCACCTACGAAGAAGCGATGGGCGCTATTCATTTATTGCAGGAAAAGTTTGGAAGCAGTGACTTGTTTGGAAATGAAAAAGACCAATCGTTCAAAAGTTCTATCAATACTCATTGCTTTTCTTGTTCTGGTGCAGCATCTCTCACCCTTATTGAAGCCATATTCTTTCTGTCTTTCCCTTATTTTACGTTGTCTTCTACTTCCGGCTTACCATAATACCCCGGCATCGGAATATAAACCGGACTCTGACGAGTATTGATATTCTGCAACTTCTTTTCTTCTTTCAGTCGTTTGATATGTCGGGCGGCAGTGGTAAGCGTAAGTTTGCAAAGTCCTTGAAAGTCCGAGCGGGTCAGTATTTGGTTATTACTGAAATACGCGGTCAGCAGTCTGTCTATCTCTTCGTTGGAGCGTGGCACTGAGTGTAACTTCAGTTTACTGCGTTCCACCTTGACGACGCTTACCGAACTTCTCAGTTTTTTATCCGCCTTGAAGCCGATGTTTGCTTTGAGTTTCATTTGGTTTGCTTTCAGCTTGGGCGAGGTGATCGGTTCCAGACTGTTCAGCTTTACTTGAAAGTAGCCGATGCCGTCGAGGTGAACACGTTCCCCTTCCCGGAGGCGTGATCCCATAAAGTGGCTCAGCGATTCGAGGACGGCTTTTACATCCCCTTCGGTCAGCGAAGTCGCTTGTTGTATTTCTTTGGCGAGATAGTCGGTGTCGATATGCTGAAAGTTGACTACCCGTGCGTGGTAGAGTTCCTTGTCTTCTTCGTCCTTGGGGTTGGGAGACTTGTAGAGTTCAAATTGTATTGCCATGATACTGTTTATTGTATTTTATTTCTTTTTCTTCTTCTTTGTTTCGGCTGTCAGTTTCTTGATACTGTCAAAATATGCTTCTTCTACAGGCGACAGGGTTTTGACATGATATTTTTGGTATTCGCCCAGCGCTTTTTGTTTGGCTTGTTCGTGAGAGATCGTGCCTGCGTTCTGCAAAACTTGCTCTCCGGTGGTCGATAAGATGAGGTCCAGGTGATGTATATAGTCCGACATATACATGGGCGAACGTTTGATGGCTTGTATTTCTGCGAAGTCGAAGTATCCGGAAACCAGGTTGTTCAGTATCTTCAGTTCCTTTTCATTGAGATAGTTTTTAGCTATCAGTACATCTTCTTTCCGGGGTTGTTCGCCGGGAAATGTGGTCAGTCCCATAAATGGCTTTTCTGCATCGGCTCGTTCGAAGATCACTTCTGCTGCTGTGTGGCCGTGGGCGGCATAGTGTAACTTATTCTGCACGATTTTGAAAAACCGGATGGATTCGTCTGCCTTTGGGTCATAGTCTACACTGGTGGCATACAAGTCAAGAACCTGACGGTAGAGTACTTTTTCAGATGAACGGATGTCGCGTATACGGTTGAGTAGTTCGTACCAGTAACCGCCGCCGCCCATTTCTTTCAGACGTTTGTCGTCCATGGCGAAACCTTTGATCAGATATTCTTTCAGACGTTCGGTGGCCCAGCGGCGGAAGTGGGTGGCTTGTAGGGAGTTGACTCTATATCCGACTGATATGATGGCATCTAAATTATAAAACTGTGTCTTATAATTTTTTCCATCGCTCGCAGTATGTTCCAAAATGGAACTAACTGAATTTTCTTCTAATTCTCCACTTTCAAAGATATTTCTCAAATGCTTTGTGATAGCCGGTCTTTGTACACCAAACAGATTGGCTATTTGTTGTTGTGACAGCCAAACGTTCTCATCCTCCAAACGGACTTCAAGTTGTGTCCTTCCGTCTTCTGTCCGGTATATGATGATCTCACCGTTGTTTTTCTCTATTTCGTCCATTGCTTTACATCGTTATAACATATTCGTCGTTTCTTGTTTGTTATAAAGATATAGCTACCTTTGATCCGCAAAACTAATCATTAGTTTCCGGACTTGGACAGAACTCGGGTTATATAGTGATTGCCTGCTTGCTGTCAAGCGTTCATACATAAGTTATCCTGCCTTTATCTTTGGTTTATGATGCCTGCATTGTTGGATGAAGGTGCTTGCATCATTAGTTGTTCACGGCCGTGGTAAATGTTGCTCACGGCCGTGAAGAGCGTTGATTACGGCCGTGGTAAGAGCTGATCACGGTCGTGAACAACTAGCTATATCAGTAGCAAAGATAAACTATAATAGGGAGATAAACAAAGTATCCCTGCTTCTTTTGGGTATTCGTGCAGCTTGTTCTTTGTGCAGAGGCAATAAGAAGGGGAAATCATTCTTGTATCTCGTGCGATGAAGGAACATAGTCCGTTGGCTGTAGACGATTTTGTTCATCTCCCTTCTATTTACTCATTTTACTTCCTTAATGGTATTCTTATTAGGAAAATATGCCTATATTTGTGGCGTATCTTCTGAATGAAGATATGTTTTATTGATTTGGAGATAACGTTTTTATTATCTGTGATGAGAAATCTGGCACATTTAGCACTAGCAGGTAATAGGCGGTCAGTCTCCACGTCCACATTGTATATATATTTGTTATATATCTCAATGGGCGTGGAGCTATTGCTTATTATTCTAGTGCGGGCTTGCCAGAGCCTCTCATGAGATAGTATAGTAATAGTTTCTGCGCCTTCTTTTTGGAGATACGCAAATACACAAACAAATAAAAAATAGTAGTGATGAATGATTCTACTTGTCCCCGTCCCTGCCTGATGAAGCTTGATTTACAAAGCTCCACCAATAAACTTGCCTTTTTGAAAGACAACTGGCCCAGCTTTGGACAGATTGAGAGTATCGACCGATTATCGGAAACAGAATTACGATGTACCCTTTGCCTGCTGGATGTGGTGCTGGCTGCTTTGGCTAAAGATGAATGCTTCTGTCCGAATCGGGAAATCATTCGTTTGGTATTGACACGTACCTATGTGCAGAATAGGTGTGAGCTATGCGAGACAGAAGAAATACGTTCGAAGTTGGTGAAGGGCTTTTGTACAAGGGAGAAGAAGAACGGATTGAGCAGGAAGAACAATATCCGGAGAAGAGGGATTTCTGTTTTTTATGGTGCCATATTGCGTATGCTATCTCTATCTCCTCCTTCAGGAAGGAGGAGAATAGAGATACTACCGACTTTTAGTCAGCCTCATCGGAAGCTCCGATGAATAAGGAGTTTGACGACCAATGGTGAAAGATGACAGATGAAAGCTCGTTTTTTCGCCAGGAAGTGATTGTGTTTATTCTACTACTATTTGTTTATCTTTATACTGGAAGTGTGCGATGCCTAAATCATTCAGTACATTCAGTAGAGTCTTTATCGGAACATTCCGGCTGAAACGGAAATGGACTCGTTTGTGTAAAAGGTCTGCAGAATGGCAGATGACGCTGATATTATACCAGGTCCCTATATTTTGCAGTACGGTTATCATTTCGGTGTTGTCATAATAAAACTCATCTTTGGTCCATCCTTCTTTTTCTGTCCGTGTGGCTTTCGCCAGACGAATGTCGCCGCTTGTGGTCAGTGTGGCACATTGTCCGGGTACTATTTCTTTCTCAATGGGAGAGGCTGCTTTGCCGACCTTTACTCGTCCTTGATACAGGGTGACGGCGGGGGCATTGCCGGGATAGGCATTTACGTCGAATACGGTGCCCAGCACTTGTGTCTGCATTTTATCGGCAGAGACGATGAAGGGGCGGTGGGCGTCTTTGGTTACTTCGAAGCGTGCTTCTCCGGTGAGGTTTACGGTGCGGCTTCCCTGAGAGGAAAACTCTTTGGGGTATTCCAGACGGCTGTTTGCACTTAAAAGGACGTGACTTCCGTCCTCCAATGTGAGGCGGGTGGTTGTGGCGGGCGGGGTAGATACGATGATTCTGCCGTTCTCTTCGATAGTGGTAATTTGTTCCGGTGCATGGAGGGCGGTGAAGATTTCGATGTTCTGCAGGATGCCGTCCTTGTCTGTGATGTGCCAAGGGGACCAAAGTAACAATAACAGGGCAATGGCTGCTGCCACACCACCGGATAGACAGATGCGGAGATAAAGTTTGCGTTTCTGCTGTGCCTGCCGTTGCAGGAATGTGCTCCATTCTTCCCGGACTTCGTCCGGCAGAGGCAGATCACCCAACGCTTCACCAAAGGCATTTTGCAGACGGCGTATTTCTGCGTTTTCAGAGAATGGGGTTTGGTTGTCCGTTGCCAGTCCACAACTGTTGCTGTCTGCCGGTTCGCAACTGTTGCTGTCTGTCGGTTCAGAACTATCGCTGTCTGCCAGCCTGCAACTGTCGTTGTCTGCTGTCAGTCCGTAGCCGGAACCTTCTTCTTTGCTGGTACGTTTTTCTTTTTCTTCCATAGCGTGTCCTCCTTCTTTATTCTTTCATGGCTTCGCGTAGTGTACGCAATGCTTTGGATATATGTTTTTTTACCGTGTCGGGACTGATGCCGAGTTGTTGGGCGACTTCCCGATAGGTGAGATGTTCGTAATAGCATAGCCGCAGGATGGTGCAAGTCGGTTCCGGCAGGCTTCGGGCTATCGTTTCCGCTTTCTGCAACAGTGCTTCGTGTTCCCGATAGTTACTTTTTACATCGGCCAGCGTCGCTTCGTAGAGTGCTTTCGCATTGTCCCGTTCCACTTGCAGATGCTTCATCCGGTTGAGGCAGGTGTTGCGGACTGCTGTATAAATCCAGCCTCCGCGGTCGGCCTCGTCCAATTGGTCGAAGTGTTTCCAGGCCTGTTCCATCACTTCGCTTACGATGTCCCGTGCTTCCTCTCCGTCGCCCATCAGTTGTGAGGCGTAACGGACCATTCGCGGGTACATTTCCGTAAACATTTGCCCGAAGGCCTCTCGTTTTGTCTGGTTTTTATGGAACAGGAACATTCTTTATCTGGATTCTGAAGCTGCAAAAATAGTACTTTTCCCCGAGTTCGACTAAAAAATCAGTAGTAACTTTAATGTGTTCACCTACCACCTCCCCCTACGGGTACTCCTCCTTCCCGAAGGAGGAGATTGGGAATACTATTGACTTTTTAGTCAGCCTCTCTTGTGATGGAACCGACTTGTTGGTCATCTTTGTGAAACCGGGAATTACAAACGTGACTTTTCGCTTGCTCCGGCTCCGGTTCCTTTATATTTGCTCTTCGTGGCGTTGAACTGATAGCTCAGCCGGATGCCGAAACGCTGCTGATCGGTATAATCACGGTTGGAACTGAAGGTACGGTCGCCATAGATGGTGAAGTATCTGTAGCCGGTGTGAAAGATGTCTTTCGCGGTTACCGATACTTTCAGCGCCTGGTCTTTCAGGAATGATTTGGTCAGTTGGGCATCTACTCTTCCTTCGGTTTTCCAGATGGCGTAACTTTGTTTGGCGCCGGGCGCCAGTTCTCCTTTGATGTTGAAGAACCAACCTTTAGGGAAACTGAAGTTGTTATCAAAAATGAAATAGAATCGCGGTTCATTCCAGTTTTGGGTAATGCCTATGGAGGTTGCGTGAGAGTTGAACCAGTCAATACCGGTGGTGAACTGAGGCTGCCATATGCCGATCTTTGGCGAAAGGACGATGCTGCCTCCGTATCGGTTGGAATGCGGAATGCTTGCTCTGCCGAACAGCAATACACCGGGATGGTTGATGTCGTCATACGGTCGGGTGTAGCTGGTGTACATATTCCAGCAATGGTCGTAGTTGAGGCTGAAGTTGATCCATTTCCATCCGGCATCAAAGAAAGTCGCACGATGTATCTGAGGAACGAGAAACGGGTCTCCGCTCTGGTAGGAGTACTTGTTCTGATAGGTGACGGCGCTGGTGAGCATGTCATAACTGGGACTGTATTTCAGCGTCCGGTGAGAAAGGGCGAAGAACCAGTTGCCGGAGGTGTATCTGATGCTGACTACCGGTATCCAGTCGCGATAGGTGGGGCTTTGGTCGTCTTGGTGAATCCCTTTCTCGTAGTAATCTGTTTGTTGAAATTCATAGCGCAGTCCGGCAAGGATGTTGAACTTTCCCAATGGCAGGCTGTAGTCGATGAAGCCGGAGAGCATCGTTTGTTTGATGCGGTCGTCGGCATCGGCGGAGAAGCCGCTTTGGAGAAATACGTCGTGGCGGTTGGTGAATGTCTCTTCTGTGCCGAAACTGAGTTTGCCTTTCCAGAGTGGGGCGGTGAGCAGGAGTTTGGCGGCATAGAGGTGGTTGCGTACGCGGTTGCTCGAAGTGGCGTCTTCGATTCCGTTGTTTTCGGCATATTGACGGATGCGGTCCCGGCCGTACAGGTAGTCGGTGTTGAAGTCGATGTTCCATTTGCCGAACGTGCCGTTGTAGTATCCGTTGGCTGCCTGCCACCAGCCGGTATGGGCATCTGTTTGGCGGAGAGCGTGCAGGTGGTCTACTTCTTTGCCGTCTTGCAGGATAAGGGTGGTCCCTTCATTGGTAGTATGTGCATTGCCTATGTTCGTGCCGGGCATATAGCGCATACCGAATGACTGGTCTTCGTCGATTTCGTAATTGAATCCCAGTTCGCCGTTGAAGGTGCGGTAGGTTTGTTTGCTTTTGTTTTCTGTCGATTGGTTCCAGTCGGACGAAGCATATATGTCCTGGCTGGAGATGTTGGTTGTGTGATTGTTGATTTCCGCAAAGTCTCCTTTTACGAAGATGTCCAGTCCGCCGGTGCGGTAGTTCAGGGATATGCCTTCGTTGCCGATCGGTTCGTGTCCTTGCGAGTAGTCGGTGTAGAAACTGCCGCTCATTCCCTGTCCGCGTTTGCGGATGGTGTGCAGACGGATGACGGCGCCTACCGAAGAGCCATATTGTACGCCCGGTGTAGTGATGATTTCAGCCGATAGTATTTCGTTTGCTTGCAGACGGTCCAGTTCGGTTTTGTCTCTGACTTTGCGGCCGTTGATATAGATTTCGGGGGTTCCTCTGCCCAGTACGGTAAATTCTCCGTCTGAGCCGGTGACAAAAGGGAGGTGGGAGATCATTTCTTTGGCCGATCCCATCAGTGAAAGGGGTGTTCCGGCTATGTTGGCTGTCAGTGTTCCGTCTTTCCGTTCTATCAGCGGGCGGGAGGCGGTGACGACGACTTCTTTCAGTAACTCTGTGTCGGGTTGCAGGCGGATGGTGTTTTGTTGCCGGCAGGGGATGATTTGCGGGCGATATCCTATGTAGGTCGCTTTCAGCAGACAGTCTTCTCCCGCTATCGGGGGAAGATGGAAGGAACCGTCTTCTTCGGTCACGCTTCCGGCAAGGAAACTGGAATCGGCGGCAAGGGCGAGGATGTTGACAAAAGGCAGGGGCGTTCCTTTTTCGTCATATACTTTGCCTTCTACGGCGATGGCTTTGTCCGATTTCTTCCGCTGTACGACGAAATACTCTTCCCGTTCGATGCAAAGGAAGGGTTTGCCGGTCAGTACAAGGTCGATGGCTTCGCGTTCCGTCTTTTCGCGGATGCTGACGGTCACCCGATAACTTTCTGTTCCGTTGTAGGTGAAGAGGATGTTTTTTCCTCCTGCCTTTTCCAACTGCTTCAGTGCTTCGGGCAGGCTTTCGTTCTTTAGCTCTAGTGAGAATTTCTTGATGGCGGTCTGCGCCTGCAAAGGAGAGAGGGCAAAAAATAAACCGTATCCCATCAGTAACCAGCTGATTGCTGTCCAAGTAAAACCAAACTGTCGTATCATACTTCTGTTTTAATGATTTTACTTATACTACAACCAAGGTGTCTGATCGGGTACGGTTGATCCGTTTTATTTTTCGATGTTTATTTCAATTTCTTCTGATACTCGCCCGAACGGAGGATTTCCAATGCTTTCTGCACGCTTTCGTTCGTCGTATTCATGACGCGGAAATACTCGTTCATATCCCAGAGGTCGCGGGCTATCAGTGCTTTGAGCTGTGTCTTGATCAGCGGAAGTGCCTTCTGATACTGCTCTTCGTTAAACTTCACCCCTTCTTTCTCGCCCATTTCGCGGAGGGTGGCGAGCATATCGTCGTCGATAACAAACTTTTCGTTGAAGCTTTCGAACTTCTTATATTTATCGGCCAGTTCCTTGCGGTGGTCTTCGATGAATTTCATCGTGAATTTGATGATGACTCCTTTGCCGACCAGCTTCCGGTGATAGTCCGTGTAGAGTGTCGTATCAATCGGAACGAAGTAGTCCGGCATGATGCCGCCTCCGCCGTAGACGGTACGTTTCAGCTTCTTGGTCTGCACTTTCAGAGAGTCGGGGAAGTGGATGCTGTCGGCATTCATCAGTTCTCCGTGGTTGAAGCGGTCTATCAGGTCTTTATTGTAATCGGTCGAGCTGTCATAAGGCTTTTGGATGCAACGACCGGCAGGTGTATAGTACCGTGCAATGGTCAGTCGGATCATGGAGCCGTCCGGCAGGTCGATAGGACGTTGCACCAATCCTTTGCCGAAAGTGCGGCGGCCTACAATCACTCCTCTGTCCCAATCCTGAATGGCTCCGGTTACGATTTCACTGGCGGATGCGGAATATTCATCCACTAAAACGATGAGGCGGCCGTCTTTAAACTTCCCATTCCCTTTTGCATAGAAGTTACTGCGGCGCGCAGCCCTGCCTTCGGTATAGACAATAAGGTCTTTTTGTTGCAGGAATTCATTGGCGAGGTCAATAGCGGCATTCAGATAACCACCGCCATTTCCTTGTAAATCAAGTATCAGGTCTTGCATTCCCTTTTTCTGTAGCTCCTTTAAGGCTTTAAGAAATTCCTCGGCAGTAGTTGCTCCAAAGCGGTTGATACGGATATAACCTGTCCGGGGTTGTATCATATATGCGGCATCCAAACTAAGAATAGGTATCTTATCCCGCTTCACAGTGAAGAACAGAGGCTCATTTACTCCGCGGCGTACGATTGTCAACTTAACTTCCGAACCTTTTGCTCCACGCAGTCGACTCATAATATCTTCCGTGTTCATTTTCACTCCGGCAATAGCGGAATCGTTAACGGCTATAATACGGTCACCGGCAAGAATACCCACTTTCTCCGAAGGGCCGTTGCTAACGGGTTGCACCACAAGCAGCGTATCTTCTATCATTTGGAACTGTACGCCGATACCTTCGAAGTTACCTTGCAGAGGTTCATTCATTTTCTTTACTTCTTCGGCATCATTGTAGGTAGAGTGCGGATCGAGTTGCGCCAGCATCTTAATGATAGCCTCTTCCACCAATTTATTCTCATCAACGGAGTCCACGTAGAGGTTGGCTATGGCAAACTCTGCCATTTGCAACTTACGAAGAGCCTCGTTACCCATTTTCTGAGCCTGTACCGTTACGGTACATATACATAATATAATAGTAAAAATTTTCTTCATTATCCTTATCACTCACCACTAATCACTAATCATTTCATCACTCATTTCCATTCCTTCCGGCAGGAACATGCTTATATCTTTTCCGAATTGCAACAGTTCGCGTACGGTGGTCGAACTTACGCAGGTCAACTCCGGCTCCGTAAAGAGCAGGATGGTTTCAATACCTGTCAGTTTACGATTTATATCGGCAATGGTTTCTTCGTACTCGAAGTCCTTTACCGTACGTATTCCGCGTATAATCAGATTGGCATCCACTTCCTTGGCGAAGTCGATGGTCAGGCAGTCGTATGATTGTACTTTGATGCGCGGTTCGTCCCGATAGTAATCCCGTATCATCTTTTCGCGCTTCTCGATAGGGAAATGCGTATTCTTATTCTCGTTGATACCTATTCCTATGACGATTTCGTCTA
>ERZ838577.2486-NODE-2486-length-20493-cov-10.429201_pt1 | contig 20493 bp, 13 predicted proteins | sample MGYA00519682_ERZ838577 | MGnify/ENA primary metagenome ERZ838577 (study PRJEB31850, sample SAMEA3708838) | human gut metagenome | biome: human gut; feature: human-associated habitat; material: faeces | place: China | collected 2014 ...
ACCGGATAGAGGACGACGCCCAAGTGGAGAGTCGCGAGATGAAGCATCCGGCGCAAGTGGCACGGCTGGCCCTGCTCATGCAGGTGTTGCGGTATGCCATCGACGAGAGCCATCTACAGTTTGTGGATCTGGCTTCCGTCAAAGCCGCCATCCGGCTGAACGGCTACTTCGAGGACTCGTACCGCCGCATCCGCTCATTCGTGGCGGAGGACATGTGCGAGGATCCGCCCAAGGTGCTGCTGTCGCTGTTGCCGGACACGTTCGACACGAAAACTGCCATCGCCATTGGGAAGGAATTGCAGAATGTCAGCGAGCGCACGGTGATGAACTACCTCAAGGAGCTTTGCAGGAGCAGGCTGCTGCGGAAGTCCAAGGCCGGGCATTACGAGAAAATCATATATGATAAATCTGGAAAATCTGAAATTAATGGAGATTTTTAATGTATAATTTACACATAATCAATATTTTAATATTTTCCACCCCTTTGATTAAGAAACAATACAGAAACAAAATAATCAATTAAAGCAAATTCAAACCTTTTCTATTTTCATTAGGTTTCATTCCTTTCACTTGTTTGCACAAGGAGTCCGAGCTTTACTGTGAGCAGTTATTCTCTCTGCTCCAAGGGATATTTATTGATAAACATACTTGCAGCCAAAAAAGAAAAACTCCCGATCTCTCTTCAGCCTGTGCTTCCCTTTTATTGGCAACCAAAACCGCTTTTACCGTAATAGCCATAGGCATACTGACAAGCAAATATGCCTATCTAAATATAGTTTACTTTGGTTTAGCTTATATATAGAGCTAATAGACTAAAGTAAACTGAATTTTTTCAGCTTGTTAAACAATGCAGCCAAAAGAAAAATGGCTGTAACCAATCAGTTTTGGCGCAGCCATCTTTTTCCCTTTGTTTGACTTTACTTTAATGAATATATATAAGATGGGAATAAAGTAAAGCTCGTCTTTTTCTCTTTTCGCTGTATTATACTTACATAGTCTCTACTCAATATTAACGATTCTGATTATATGTCCTTTCAAAAACAAACTCCTGTAGCCACCGTTGAAATGATGGATTATCTTGGTATTCTTTGTAGAGCTCCAATCCAGACGTCATGGACCTAAGGATAATCGACATCAATGCTTTGTCACTTTCAATTCTCGCAACCTCTCTATCAGAATTGCGAATTGCATTCTGATAAGCTTCATTTTTAGCAACTTCTTCAGGAATAGCAGCGATTTGTTGCCGGATACGATCTGAATCCGTCCATGGAATATTCCCGAATCGAGTGTTGAACTCTTCTAAAATCGTTGTCAGCGACTGAAGATTCGGGGACGTAATACCTCCGCTCCGTCCTACGGGAATGGCTTGGACCTCTGCCTTTTCATTGTCCAAAATAATACGTTGCTCTTCCTGAATCGTATTTTTGTAGCTATTGAAATCCACAGCATCAAGTAACCCTTCTGTATAATCATCTCCTTCCGGAGTCGGTAGCTTGTGAATAAGCAAATTGAGAAAAATACTCAACTTTTCCCACTCTGCACTCCCAAAAGGCAATATGGCAGCCAAAAAAGCATAGGTTCTGATAAAACTTTTGGCACTGCTCTTGAACTTTACCTGTGAATCGGTATTCAGAGTCTTGTAATTCTCGGCACATGTGTCCAAAATCGAATCAATCATTTCACGATCCGATGCGCCAAGAAATAATCCCACTAAACGTTCAACATCTTCGGCCGTATATACTTGATGTTTTTCCAACTCAGTAATAAGGTCATTGAGCTTATTTGGATCGGTTTCCGAGGCTAATTCAGTCGTTTTGTAATAGCGCTGGAACGATTTTTTAATGTCTTCCGGATCATTAGCAAAATCAAGAACAAATGTGTCTCGTTTTTTGGGATGGGCCCGATTGAGTCGAGACAAAGTTTGTACGGCTTTGATATCCGTCAGAATCTTATCTACATACATCGTATGAAGCAGCGGCTCATCATAGCCCGTCTGGAACTTATTGGCAACAATAAGAAAACGATAGGGGTCTTTCTTGAAGCGATCTTCAATCTCTGCACTCGGAAATCCATTCAACGAGGCTTCGGTCATCTTTCCGTACTCCCTGTATTTGTTTGGCAACTCCTTTTCTCCGGAGAATGCGATTATGGCTTTATACTGGCTTCCTCGTTCTTCCAGCAATCGGCAAAATTCAAAATAGTAATCTATAGCTCGTTCGATACTGCTGGTCACGACCATTGCACGAGCTTGTCCTCCTATTTTCCCTTTGCTGATGACATTCGTATGGAAGTGCTCAACCATAATAGCCGCTTTGTGGTGGATTGTAGTTCGATCGCCTTCAACATAGGCACGGAGTTTGGCTTGTGCCTTTTCATTGTCGAATAATGGGTCATCTTCCGATTTTTTCACAAGTTTATAGAAACTTGATACCGGGGTATAATGTTCCAGCACATCCAGAATAAATCGTTCCTGAATCGCTTGACGCATTGAATAGGTATGAAAAGCCACATGTCGTACTTGCCCGTCAGGCTGTGGTATCGCATCTCCAAACATCTCCAAAGTCTTGTTTTTGGGTGTTGCGGTGAATGCGTAATAATTGGCATTTCGGACCATCCGATGCCCTTCTATGAGTTTGTTGATTTTATCTTCGATATCTTCCTCGTCATCGCATACATTTCCCGAAACGGCCATATTCATCTTGGCAAACAGGCTTCCCGTCTGGCTCGAATGAGCCTCGTCAATAATGATGGCAAACTGTTTGTCCTTATTTTCCGTGCCTATACTCGACAAAATGAACGGGAATTTGTGAATGGTTGTAATAATTATCTTCTTTCCCGCATTAAGCAGCGAACCGAGTGTGGAAGAGTCGTCGGCCCAGCCAACAACGCTCCGCTCCTGCATGAATTGTCTTATTGTGTCCCGAATCTGCCGGTCAAGATTCACACGGTCTGTAACCACGATAATTGAATCGAAAAAGTTTTTTCCGCTTTTCTCCAGTTTGACCAACTGATATGCCAGCCATGCAATCGAATTCGATTTGCCGCTCCCTGCGCTGTGTTGAATCAAATAGCGTTTCCCCACTTCATTCCGAAGGGTATCGGCCAACAGTTTGCGAACCACCGTCAATTGATGATAACGTGGGAAAATCATGGTTTCGCCGACAACTTTGTTCGTCTTTCGATCGATTTTCTCGACCACCTGCGAATAATTCTCCAAAATATTCGACAACGATTCCTTGGTCAGAATCTCTTTCCAGAGATAATCGGTCTTGATGCCATCCGGATTGGGCGGATTGCCTGCACCGTCATTGTTCCCCTTGTTGAACGGCAGAAACCAGGACGCCTTACCGCACAACCGTGTACACATTTTCACCTCGTTGTCATCGACCGCAAAATGTACTGCACATCGCTTGAAGTTAAAGATCAACTCCTTCGGGTCGCGGTCGTTCATGTATTGATTGACCGCATCATCGACATTTTGTTTGGTCAGTCTGTTCTTCAGTTCGAATGTGGCGATTGGCAAGCCGTTTATAAAGATTGCCAAATCCAAAGCCAATCGGGGAAATTCCTTGGAATAGGTCACCTGCCTCGTGACACTGAAAATGTTCCGGGCATACAACGCTTTCGCCATCGGATTTTGTTCCGAGGGTGTAGAATAGTAAAGGTCGAATTTATAAGCCAGATATCTGAAACCGTTGCGAAGAAGGTCGATAATCCCAGCCTCGCCCAATTTCTTGCGCAGACTGACAAAAAATTTGTTCCGCTCATATTCACTATCCAGAATATGTGCGGCTTTCACCTTTTCGGGCTGTGTGGCTTGCAGGAACCGTAATACCCGCCCTTCATCGAGCGCATACTCCTTACTGAACTCAGCAGCCTTGCCGAGCTCGTAACCATTCACATCGACCAGATAGTCGGATATTATCTTCTCCAAACCGGCTTCGCTGATATCTGTTGCCATGGCTTTTCTCCTTTTTATTCTTCGTTTGGTATTTCTACTCCTCTGACATCGACTTTTCCTGTTACGACATCAGAAATTAGGCGTTGCTTATACTCTTGCAGGTAATTGATTTCCTCTTTTAATTTTGCTATATAATTATCAATAAATGTAATTCGAGATTGTAAATATGCTACTATTGCGTCCTGTTCTTCTTTGGGAGGAATTGGGATACATTGCTTTTTTAACTCTTTATACGACAAAGTTAGACGAATCCCAGTACCCCAACCATTAAAGATCTTTTTATTATCAATGGATTTGAATAAAAACATCGCATAATCTGCTGACAATCCATCTTTTACCCTTATTACTATATAAGCAGGAGTTATAATTCCATCATAATTTGATTTCGCAACTCTTTGTGTAACAAAATCATAATTAAGATTTAGTCCATTGATTAAAATATCATTTTTTTTGAACAATGTGCACTTCTTTATATTCTCATCATATTCTCCTTCCCCAATTATTGACTTTAATACAATTTCTCCAAATTTGAATTGCGATGGTTGGGTGTATTCCATTGTTACATTAGAATCATTAATCTCATGTGAAACAGAGGCTATTCTTTTCACATTCCAATGAGCCGGAATTTTTCCCAACCATTCGATTCCGCTCTCTTTCATCGGGACATTGGGATCGAGGCCACGGGTAACAACGGCGGCAATTTCCGCCTGCTTTAATTCAGATAGAGTTTGTAACTCTCTTTCTCTCTGGCATATACGTTCATTTATCTTGTTTGACTTATAATCCAGATAGGCAACAATTTGCCGTTGTTCCTCTTCGGGAGGAACGGGAATACGCAATCCTGCAAAACGTTCTGTTTTAACGACCTTACGTAATCCAGAATACAATGGTCTCAATGCTTTTGCTTCATCAACAGCAAGAAAATAATAATAGTAGAATTGGCTATTGATTCCTTTGATTGAAAAAACATTGTATGCCCCTGTTATCATGCCATCTATTGATGACAATCCAACAGTACGAGGAGTTTCATCAACATCGAACAAGCAAAAAATGATATTCCCGGATTCAACAATTTTATAATTGTCAAATTCCTTGGGAAATTTACCTTTTCCGCTTTCTATATCACGCTGAATGACACCTTGTTTTGTTAACGATAGCAACGTGTATTTGTAAGCATCTTGTCCTACGACATTATCTTGCTCCGTTATAAATATTTTATTCCGGAGCAGGTCCCAATGAGTTGGGATTTGTCCAAGCCATTCGATGCCACTGTCCTTATATGTTGGATATGCTTTTGACATATATTGTGATTTTCTATAATAAAAACCCTAATTCTCTTGCTTTGGAACGTTCTTTGTTGTATCTTTGCAACGCTCATCTACAAATAGAAAGAGTTTCGAGGCTCGGTTTACCACGATGTAAATCTGAGCCTTGCGTTTTTATAATATCTCGTTCAGTCTCTTCTTCAACTTATTCTCTATTTGTTTGACTCCATATTCTTTGTTCAGATAATATGCCGTTAGCAGGTAGTATGATGCACCGTTCCGTATTTGAGGTTCAAAAACAATAACGTACTTCTGTTTTTTATTGTAAATATATGTGCGAACCACATCCATGCGTTTCCGGCGGTCTCGTTCTACAAGACTGAATATCACGATACCATTTTCATTTGTCGCTTCATCCGTATGGGTTTTTATCCAATGTAATCGTTCAGAACGATATTTATCGAAAACACGACGCGATACGACATGGCCATTCTCATCCTCTTCTTTTATTTCTTCACATGTCAGATGGGTAAATTGCCGGTCCATATCAACCAGCCCTTCACTCTTAATCGGATATATTCTCTTCCCCAGGAAATAAAATCTATCATTATTTTCAATGTCGCGTTGATATACCCCTCTGAGCGATTGTGTCCGTTCAAAGGGAGACATATGGCCTATTTCAAGAAGGTCGGGATAACGCTTGAGTAAATTAAAAGGCATATTATTGCAGACTAATAAAAAACAGATTGAACTTTTTGTTAGACAGCGGGGATGTTCTTGAAATATTGGTATGCTCCTTCAGCCTGTCTACAATTTTCTTTTTAGCCAGAACCTTGCCTTCAATATCCCCTCGCTCCATGCGTAGATTGTAGTTGATTGCTCCCATTAGAATATCGGCAAGCTGCATGAAACAACTTTCATGAGACCGCATAAATTGGAAATGCCGTATCGCTGTATTCCAATGCAGAATTTCCTGCAATTTATGCAATTTAAGATGACTGCAAGTATCTTTAATGTCAAAATAGACATTGTAGTTATTCTCCAAGTCACTGCCCTGATGCAAAAGTTGGTAATACATTCTGAAATAAAAATCATTGAATGTATAGTCCGGACGGTTTTCGTCTATTTGTGACTTGTCTATGATTACAGCACGAAACTTCATGTCCGTCATAAAAAAATATTCAACAATTTCTTTATACATCGGATAGGTAGCTTCATGGACATTCGTCCATTTTAATTCGCCATCATAATGATATTTCGCCTTAATCGACTTTATTTGCTCTTTGGCCATTTTGATCTGCGGATATGCAATGCTTACATACGCAAGAATCATAAACGGATGCCCGTCATGTATCATGTGGGTACTCTCGTCGCAATATATATTGAAAGTCTTGTTTGCCATTGTTTATTCATTTAATATGTTATCCAATAATCCTTTTGTCGATTCCTCTATAGCTCGAATGTCTGCACGGATCTCATTGAGCGTTCGCAACTGCTTGGGCTTATAGAAATATTTGGTGAAACTCAATTCATAACCAATTACATAATCGTCCGTATTAACAATGGCATCGGGCGTATATGGAAGAATCTCGTTCCGAACAAAAGCTTCGATACCTCCTTCATAGGTCAGCGGGACTTGTTCTTTATCACGCAATGTCTTGTCGATTTCGATTTTACCCCGTTTGTTCTTGACGATAACGCCTTGTTCGTCGCGTTTGGGGCGGTCAACCGTGATTTCCCAGTACCCGAATTCGGAATTGTCGAAAATTTTGCAGACAGGCGTCTCCTCAAAATCCATATAAGCCCGAAGTATCAGCTCATTGATTTCCGGCGTAAATTCGCAATTCTTCTCACCGAGGTTCTTACGAAGAGGTGATTTCAGACCGGTAGCATCAATCAACTGAATTTTCCCTTTCCTTCGGGATTCCTTACGGTTCGTGACAATCCAAATGAAAGTCCCGATGCCTGTATTGTAGAACATTTTCTCAGGGACAGCAATAATAGCCTCCAAAAGGTCATTTTCGATAATGTACCGCCGTAAATTGCTCTCACCGCCTCCTGCATTACCGGTAAAAAGCGACGAGCCATTATGGACCTCGACAATACGGGTTCCCAACTCGGTGGTATCCTTCATTCGACTAATATTGTTTGCCAAGAATAACATTTGGGGATCACCAATATTAGGAACCAACGAATAGGCCGGATTTCCATCGTATGTTATCAGGAATCGGCCATCGGTAATATCCTTTTTATCTTTCAATCCCCAATTCTCCAAATCTCGTTTCCAAGGAGTCCCGAATGGTGGATTGGAAATGCAGAAATCGAACTTCATACCCGCTTTACCGTCTTCGGAAATGGTCGAACCAAACGAGATATTATTTGCTTCTTCTCCGTCTCCTTTGATAAGAAGGTCCGATTTGCATGTCGCATAAGTCTCCGGTTGTAATTCCTGACCAAAAATATGCGTATTGATGCGTTTGCCGCGAGCTTCGGCAAGTTGCTGAAGGCGCTCTTCGCTTACGGATAGAATACCTCCTGTACCACAAGCTCCGTCATAAATCAAATAAGAGCTGTCGGTAATTTTATCCATGATGGGAACAAATGCAATTTCGGCCATCAATGTGACAATATCACGAGGCGTAAAGTGCTCTCCTGCTTCGGTTACATTGTTTTCTTCGTTGAATCGACGTAACAACTCCTCAAAGACGGTACCGATAGAATGATTGTCAAGAGCTGGCAAACGCACAGAGCCATCATCAAATAAGACGGGACGATTACTTAAATTGATTCTATTGTCGACAAATTTTTCGATGAGCAACCCCAATACGCCGCCTTCGACCAGTGTATCTATCTCATTGCGAAATTTGAATTTTGTAATAATGTCCTGAACATTGGCACTAAAGCCATCCAAATAAGCAATGAAATCCAATTTTAATTGTTGGGAATTGGTCCTTGATTTCAAATCTTTGAGCGTAAATGGAGAACTGTTGCAGAATGCTTGTCCAGCAACAGCACACAATGCTTCGTCTTGTTGAATGATATTGGCTGCGGTTAAGCGTTCTTTCATCGCTAAAACCTCTTTTTTCGTATCCTCTAAAACGGCATCGAAGCGTCTCAATACAATCATCGGGAGAATCACTTTACGGTAATCCCCCTTGTTATATACGTTTACAAGAACATCGTTAGCAATATTCCATATAAATGAGACCAGTTGGTTATGTTGTATCTGTGTCATATCGTTTATTAGTCTTTTAAGCATCCAATAGGAACCACATAAACTCCGTCTGCACGTCGATAGGCAAATTTTCCTGTAGCCGTCAATACCATTAAGAAAGACGGGGCTTTCATTTTATCCGTATCTATCTTTGCAGCCAATGTTTTTAAGGTAGTTGCGCCTTGCTCTATAAGTTGGTCTCCGCCAAGTTTTATTTCAATAAGGCCAAATTTACCATTGCGCAGATGAACAACTGCGTCACATTCGAGGCCGTACTTGTCTCGAAAATGATAAACTTGTCCATCTAAAGCGCTCGCAAATACGCGTAAATCCCGGATGCAAAGCGTCTCAAACAACAACCCCATTGTATTCAGATCATTAATCAGGTCCTTGGGGCCAAGACCCAAAGCAGCAACAGCAATTGACGGATCAACAAAGTACCTGGTATCAGATGTCCGAATAGCTGTCTTTGAGCGCAGATTAGGATTCCATGCAACAGAATCTTCTATGACAAAAATTTTTTTCAGAGCGTCAATATAAGAAGTAACTGTTTTTACATCCGTTGATTCCTCATCATTCACTCGCATATCTTCTACAATAGTACTGATTGGAGCCTGAGAACCTTGATGTCGAGCATATGAACGCATCAATCGTTTTGCCCGTTCTTGATTGCGTCGAACGCCATCTACTCGAGAAATATCCGAGCGCGTCACAGCGTCATAATAGTATTTCACTTGATCCAGCGCAATATCTCCTGTTTGCAATGATGCACGAGGCCACCCACCTCGACAAATTAAAAAAGCAATATCATCAAGCGACAATTTGTTGATTCCCATTATATTATCTGGGGTTTCAAACATTCCCTCCAAACTCACTTCTCCAGAAGATTCCCCCGACTCATATAAACTCATGGGACGCATAGTTAGCCATGCAAATCTACCTGCTCCTGAATGATGAATTTCTTCTGTTTTTGCAGGAACAGCCGAACCAGTTAAAATAAAAAGACCTTCGCCTTCTCTGTGATCGACTTCAAAGCGGATTGTATCCCATAATTTGGGAGCAAGTTGCCATTCATCTACCAATATGGGACATTCTCCGACCAACAACGCTTTCGGATTTATATCAGCCATACGGAGATTCTGCTCTTTGTACAAAGGATCGTCCATGTAGATGATTGTGGACGCCTGCTGCTCCGCAGTTGTAGTTTTACCGCACCATTTAGGTCCTTCAATCAAAACGGCACCGATACCTGCTAGCTTTCGTTGTAACTCCTTATCCGCGATTCTCGGTTTATATGTCTTCATATCTATATACTGATTATAAGGCAAAGATAATACTATATTTTAGAATTTCCATATGTGGCTAAATTAAATTACCTTTTTTGGCTAAAAAATACAGCGCTATTCGGCTATATTTTTTTGTATTTTTTGGATAAAGGGTAGTTGAAATCCTGAATAATCAAGTGGAAGTTTAGCGATAATTCGCTTCAATAATTGTGTTATGTTCTTGCCACAACCATTCTCCAACGGGCTTGCCCGTCTGCCACGAAATTTCTTTCGGGGTAGCCTAATACCCCTGCTGACTGACGTCGCAGGGAGAAGTGTCCATGCAAGCAGCAAGCTGGGACACGGGGAATTGTCCGAAACAACACGGAAACAGTATGGCAAATGCAAAACAGGTTCTCGACGTTCAGGTGTCGAAAGGGATCACCGCCGCCCAAGGCAACGAACATCTGCGTAATCGCAGCGAAGAGGCGGAGAAGTACGCCATGAGCAAGGGCAACTACGACCCCACCCGCAAACATCTGAACTTCGAGATTGTGCCCGGAGGCAAGGTTCGCCCCATCGACACGAGCCGCAATATCCCGGAACGGATAGCGGACATATTGGGCCGTCGCGGCATCAAGGACCCCAACGAGGGATTGATTGAACCGAAGTATCGCACGGTGGTAAACATCATCTTCGGCGGTTCGCGGGAGCGGATGCACGAACTCGCTTTCGGCACGCAGAAGGTGGATTTTGAAAAAGGTGCGGACAATACCCGCATCAAAAGGAAGAGCGACATCGAACGTTGGGCGAAGGATGTCTATTCATTCGTTTGCGGCAGATACGGCGAGCAGAATGTCGCCGCCTTCATTGTACACCTCGACGAATTGAACCCGCACGTGCATTGTACGCTTCTGCCAATCAAGGACGGGAGGTTTGCGTACAAAGAGATATTCGCCGGAAAGGACAAGTTCGAATATAGCGCGAGGATGAAACAGCTCCATACGGACTTTTTCGCCGAGGTCAACACGAAGTGGGGAATGGAGAGAGGTCGTAGTGTCGCCGAGACCAGCGCACGGCACAGGACGACGGAAGAATACCGCCGTATGCTCTCGGAAGAATGTACCACCATTGAGCAACAGATTGGCCGGCATCAGGAAGTCCTGTCCGCCCTCCATTCGGACATTCGGCTGGCAGAGCGCAGAGTCAAAGGTTTGACCTCGATGGTGGAAAACTTGAAAAGGGAGAAGAGCGAAAAAGAGGCTCAACTGTCGGCACTCGAAAATGATATGGATACCCGGAAAGATGATGCTTTGACCCTATCTGCCGAGAAAGAAAAGCTCGAAAAAGAGCTGACTGCTATCCAAGGGAAACTGGCAGACAAACAGGAGAAGCTACAAACCGCCGACCGACAGCTTTCCGACCTCAAGGCAAACATGGATGCCATTGAGGAACGCACGGAACAGCTCAAGGAGGAAGCCTACGAATACTCCCGTGATGTCCACTCCAAAGTGGACAGCCTACTCAAGGACGCCATGCTGGAAAATATGGTCGATGAGTGGAGGGAACTGTCGGCGCGGATGAAGCCTTCCGAACGGCAACTTTTCGACGACACGCTCGTGCGTTCCGTGGCGGAACGGGGAGCGGAAGTCATGCGCTGCGCCACGATGCTCTTTCTCGGTATGGTCGATGATGCCACTACGTTTGCCGAAACACGTGGCGGAGGAGGTGGCGGAAGCGACCTCAAATGGGGACGTGATGAAGACGAGGACAACCGGGCATGGGCGCTTCGCTGCATGAGGATGGCGAGCCGCATGATGCGCCCTTCCATCGGCAAGAAGCCCAAGCGTTGAATGGCAAGGTTTATAATAAAGAATCGGATAAACAACAAATTAAGGATATAAGAATATGACGAAAAATATCATTTTCATTATTGCGGCGCTTTGTTCGCTGCAAGCCCGTGCGGATGTACAACCCACGGAAAGGGATACTGTACACCGCACGTACCGTTACGATGACACAGAACTGCTGCAGCCGTTACAGCCCTTATACCTTGACGGAGTGGTCGTTCCGGCACGGGGAAACGGCAATTGGTTTGTCAGTATCGCCGGAGGTGCGACAGCCTTTCTCGGCACGCCGCTCGGTTGCGAAGACCTGTTCGGGAGGTTGAAACCCTCGTACAGCCTTGCCCTCGGCAAGTGGTTTACCCCGTGGGTAGGTGCACGCATAAATTACAACGGGTTGCAGTTCAAGGACGGCACGCTGGCCGTGCAGGAGTACCATTATCTCCATGCGGATCTGCTGTGGAATGTGCTTGGCGGCAGCTATGTCCGGCAGAAACTGGTGCGCTGGCATCTGGCACCCTTTGCGGGTATCGGACTGCTGCACCATGCGACCAACGGGCATAACCCATTTGCAATCTCCTACGGCATACAAGGGCAGTATCGCATTTCCAAAAGGGTAAGCGCCCTCATGGAACTCTCCGGTACGACCACCTTCCAAGACTTCGACGGGTATGGCAAGGCGAATCGGTTAGGCGACCACATGCTTTCACTCACTGCCGGATTCTCTTTCCATATCGGCAAGGTCGGCTGGAAACGGGCCATAGACCCAAGCCCCTATATCCGCCGCGATCGGCAGCTCGTCGATTATATCAATGTACTGTCGGAACAGAACAGCCGCTACGCGGGACAGCATGACAAGGATAGCCGGACGCTGGCCGAGCTGAAGAAGATACTGGAAATCGAAGGATTGCTCGACACGTACAGCCATTTCTTCGATGATGACGATGCTATCGAGCGCAAAGGTTATCCGAGGAACAATTACAGCGGGCTGAACCCCCTGCGGGCAAGGTTGAAGAACAAGCATTGGAACGGAAAATCACCATTGGAAGGACAAGCCCCGAATGGAAATGGCCGGGCAGACAGCCTGCAGCACTGGCCGGATAGCGTGCCTGGTCTCGGAACAGGACAGTTCGAGAATCTTCCCGACAGCACTTTGGCAGACTATGCCGTTCGGATGCAGTCCGGACGGGAATGCATCGGTGCTCCCATCTTCTTTTTCTTCGAACTCGGCACGTCGCACCTGACAGACCCCTCCCAATTGGTCAATCTCGACGAACTGGCACGGGTGGCAAAGAAATACGGTCTGAAAGTTAAAGTCACGGGAGCGGCCGATAGTGCGACCGGAACAATTGGTATCAACAATGCCTTGAGTGCTTCGAGAGCCGACTATATCGCCTCGGAGCTGAACAAACGGGGGTTGTCGCCCGACAGGATGACCAAGACCGACGAAGGTGGCATTTCCGATTACGCCCCCACGGGAGCCAACCGACATACAAGGGTAGAACTGTTCTTCCCTAAATCAAAGGGAAATAAGTGAGCTTCCGGTTGGGCCGTGCTGAATATGTCTTAGGTCAGAGGCTCGGCTGCAGGTAAAGTTAAACGAGAGGAGTTCGGAAAAGGATTCCTCTCGTTTTTGTGTTGTAATATGAATGTCGCTTCCCATCAGTACGAATTGTGACAGACGGAATAGCGGATATGTCTTTTCCTAAAATACCTTTCAATTCGATGTGAAAACGAATCTATATAGAATACGATTTTTATGATTTCAAGGAGAAAAATCACTATAAAAAGGGGTATTTTAAGACTAAATACGGTATTTGTTATTAATATATACCTAAAAATCGGGATTGATGATATTTTGATATAAATATAATTTTGCGGCAGTTTAATTTATACCATAAACAAAATGAGTAGGATTAAAATAAAATCAATTTTAACCATATTGTTATCAATATTTTGTGTAAACATAAATGCGCAGGTTATCAAGGGAAAAGTAATTGATAGTACCACCAATCAGCCTTTGGGCTATGCCGCTGTGGAACTCCGTTCTTCTGGAGACAATACCTATATAATGGGAGGATCGACCAATGAAAAAGGGGAGTTTGAATTTCGTTTGGAAAAGAAATATCCCAAAATCCTTGTTACGGTCTCTTTCTTGGGATTTAAGACAGTGCAGCTAACATATACTCCCGTTGCTACGGGTGACAATTTCCTCAAAATCGAGATGCAGGAGGACTTCCAAGTGCTGAGCGAAGTGGTGGTAAAAGGGTTAAGCCCGGCGGAAAAAGTGCAACGACTGGCCTATAACGTATCGCTGGTGGAAACCGCCAAGCTGAAAAGCACCACGATGGACCTCTCCAATGTCATCGACAAGATCAGCGGGGTGAAGATACGCTCCACGGGAGGTGTGGGTTCCGAAGCCAATGTCACCCTGAACGGTTTTTCCGGCCGCCACGTCAAGATCTTCATCGACGGAGTGCCGATGGACGGCATGAGTTCGGCTTTCAGTCTGAGCAACATTCCGGCAGGGCTGGCCAAGCGCGTGGAGGTATATAAAGGCGTAGTGCCCATCGAATTGGGCGGCGATGCGCTCGGCGGAGCCATCAATATCGTGACCGACAACAGCCGCCGCACGCGCGTCAACGCTTCTTATTCATACGGTTCGTTCAACACGCACAAGAGCAATGTCTATGCGGAACATACCACGAAGAACGGTTTCTACGTCTCTCTGAACGCCTATCAGAACTATTCGGACAACGACTATAAGGTGCACATCGACAGCTACACGAAAGGAGACGGAAGCGGTCAGGTGGTGGAAGGGGATTTCACCGTGCGCCGTTTCCATGCCATGTACCACAACGAGGCTGCCATTCTGAAAGTCGGCGTTGTCGATAAGTCGTGGGCAGACCGCCTGCTTTTCGGTTTCACCGGAGGCTATGAGTACAAGCAGACGCAGAACGGTTCTACGATGGATTGGGTGTACGGCGCACGCTACACCACGGCAAACACCTTGATGCCGCAGCTGACGTATGAAAAGAAATTCAATGTGCTGAAGGGGCTGCATGTGTCGTTGAACGGCAACTACAATTTCGGTGAATCCTACTCCGCAGATACGGCCACCTGTAAATACAACTGGCTGGGCGAAAGCTATCCGACAGGCGTGCAGGGTGAGCTGTCGTACATGAAATACCGCTACCGGGATCACAACGGGGCGGCCAACTTCCGCATGGCGCTCTTTCCTGCCGACGGACAATCCGTGTCATTGAGCAGCACGCTCACCACCTTCTCCCGTTCCGGCAAGGACGAGACGGCATACAAGCCCACCTACGAGCACCCGTCGCAGAGCATGAAGTTGGTGACAGGACTGAGCTACAAGTACGACTACAAAGGCAAGTGGAACACCTCCGCCTTCGTGAAGCACTACCTGAACCACTTGGAGGCTTACCTCGACCCGAATGGCGGAATCGACTATCAGGATTTCAGCAACACCACTTCCTATTGGGGAGGCGGTTGGGCCAGTACCTATTTCTGGGGACAGCACACGCAGTTGAGACTGTCGTATGAATATGCCCTTCGCCTGCCTACCAGCCGCGAACTCTTCGGTTCGGGCGACGACATCGAGCGGGGCAACTCCGACCTGAAACCGGAATCGAGCAACAATATCAATGTCAGCGTCACGACCACCCCCATAGACATGAACGGCCACCGGCTGACTGTGGATGCGGCTTTCCAGTATCGCGAGATTAACGACTATATCCGCCGCACGACCAACAACGACAGCGGGCGTGCCAGTTCGCAGAACGACGGCCGCGTGCGCAACTTGGGTACAGACTGGGGTATCCGCTACACGTGGAAGGATATTTTCTTCATTGGTGGCAATTTCAGCTACATCGACATGCGGAGCCTGACCAAATACGTGACGGGCACACAGCAGGAGAGCAAGAACTACAAAGAACGCATACCTGCCATTCCCTACATGTATGGCAACGGGGAAGCCGGGCTGACCTTGCGCAACGTGTTCATGAAAGGAGCTACGCTGGACATACATTATATGATGAACTATATTCAGAAGTTCAGCTACGAGTGGAATGTGTACCAGAACGAGGAATACGACATTCCCACCCAATTCTCGCACGACCTCTTTGTCAGCTACAATTTCGGGAAAAAATCGGAGTTCACCGTGTCGGCCGAATGTACCAACATCTTCGACGCCCGCCTGTACGACAACTTCAAGATGCAGAAGCCGGGACGTGCGTTTGCCGTCAAGTTTGGTTATAGCTTTATGAAATAAGAACCATTATATAAAAATTAAAACAATAGAAAAAATGAAAGACAGTTTCAAATTATTCAGTATGGCGCTGTGCGCATGTGCATTTGCAGCCTGTAGTGACGATAACGGAGATGGCGGAGACGGAGGTCCGGGAGACAAATCTGCCATACAGTATGTGGTAATGAGCGGTACGGCGGACGGGACGGCCAACTATCTGCAGTTGACCAGCGACCCCACCAAAGGTACGATTGACCCGACTAACAAGAATGGCCGCATGTCCTTCGATGCGAGCAATCCGGACTTTGTGAATTACAACAACGAAATACTGATTGGCATGAATTATCCTTCGCAGGGAGGTACAGCCGGTCCTTCGCAGGCTTGGAAGCTTGTTGACGGCCAACTTGTCGAACACGGAAGCCGCCTGCAATTGGATGGTGACGTGAAGGCACGCTGCTTCTTCAATGATTACCTGCTCGGCCTGTCCGACCAAGCCACAGACAACGACCACACCTCGCGCGTGAAATTTATTAAAGTCTCTGATTTCTCCAGCGTAACCACGAATGGAGTGCTTGACTGTGATGACAGCTCCAAAGAACCGGCCAGCCAAATGACCAGCCAATATGGCAATGAAGCATGGGGCGTGGGCGACATGGCCCAGTACGGCGACTACGTGCTGCTGGCCTATACCACCAAGCACACGGTACAAGATAACAACTACCAACGCGCAAAGGCTTCCTATGGTACTGATTTGGACAAGAACTTCTACTTGGGCGTTTACAAGTTCGACCCGACAGATGCGGACAAGGAATATTTGAAGTTCCAGAACATGATTATCCGCAAGAGCGAAGACCATGTGGGTCAAGAAGCCGGACAAATCAAAGGCAATTCCCGGTCTCGTACAGAAACCGGAATTGAAGTGGTAGGCGACAACATCTACCTGTTTTGCCAAGGCGGCAAGAACTTCAGATCGGGTAACATGGAAGTACCTTCTGCCGTGCTGCGCATCAGCGGCAGCAACATTCAGAGCGGCAAGCCCGTGGCTATCGACAACGATTACTACGTGAACCTGAATGACAAGACAGGCAACCGCTACTTGTGGAGATGCTACTACTTGGGCGACAACAAATTCTGCCTGCAGCTCTTCACCAATCCCGGACAGGAAGGATACAACGAGGGTACCCACCTGACGTTCGGTATCTTCGATGTAGAGACAACGGATTACACGCCTGTGACCGGTATGCCGGCAGCCACCGATGTCGTGGATATCGCGTTGGCTTGTGCTACCGACACGTCCAACGGTACGGTAACTTTCGAAGTGCAGACCACCGCAGGCGCAAACCTGTACACCATCAACCGGAACGGACAAGCCACAAAAGGCACGACAGTCGAGGCTGAAACGATCAAGGGTGTAAGCCTGCTGTATCAAAAATAGGCCGTTCTATGAATAAGGTATTTCGGAAAATACATTTATGGCTGTCTGTCCCCGTCGGGTTGATAATCACGGTTATCTGCCTCACGGGGGCAGCCCTCGTTTTTGAGCGGGACATAACGGAAAGCCTCAATCCGGAAATCTATAAAGTCACGTACACAGAAGGGGACACCCCGCTGCCGCCGTCCGAACTGGTCGCCTCTATCCGTCGGCAGGTTCCCGATTCGTTGAAACTGCTCTCCCTGCAACTGCCGGGCGAACGGGATGCCGCCTGTATGGCCACGTTCAAAGGTACGGGAAAGCGTTCGCTGAGCGTGAACCCATACACCGGCGAGGTGAACGGGTGGACCAAGAGTTACCCGTTCTTCCAGACCATGCGCCAAATGCACCGCTGGCTGATGGACCCGCCTCCGGTCAAGGGAGTGAAGACGGTAGGCAAGGTGGTTGTGGGCGTTACTACGATTATCATGATGGTCATTCTGGTCAGCGGGCTTGTCATCTGGTGGCCCCGTACCCGCAAGGCGTTGAAAAACCGCCTGAGCGTGTCGTGCAACAAGGGCTGGTGGCGTTTTTGGTACGACAGCCACGTCTCTTTGGGCTTTTACGCCACCTTGCTGTTGCTGGTCATGGGGCTGACGGGACTTCCCCAGACGTTCCAGTGGTATCGCACGCTGGCCTACGGCCTGTTCGGGGTATCGACCGCCCGTCCCGCCATGCCTGCCCGGCCGGAGCAGGGAAAACAGGAAAAGAAGGAGGCGGAACCGTTCGACTACGCCCTGTGGGACGACGTGGCCTCTGAGCTTCAAGCCCGCTACACGTCGTATGCGTCCATTTCGCTGACGGCAGGAAAAGCACAGGTCAACAGGCCGGGGGGAATGCGGGCCGCCGACACGGCCACGTTCGACACGAAGACCGGAGAAATAAAAGAACTTACGGTCTATGAAGACGTTCCCCGTGCGCAGAAGATGAAGTGGTGGTTTTATGCCTTCCACACCGGTTCGTGGGGCGGAATGACGACAAAGGTGCTCTACTTTCTGGCGGCCTTCATCGGCGGAATCCTGCCTCTGAGCGGGTATTACTTGTGGCTGAAAAAGAAAAGACACCCTTCAAGGAAAAAAGAGTTTTGAGTTTAGAGCGAAAGATGTGAAAAAACGGAAAAGAGGGCGACTAAATCTTAGTCGTCCTCTTTTTGTTCGTACTCCTGATGGAGATTTCTTTCAAATATTCAGTTCGCAGAGAGATATTTTTACTTCTTGGTTGCATTGAGGTTTTCCATATTTGAAAGGCAAATCAATTCGTTAATAGAGGCATAGTCCCGGATATTCCCTTTCAGTTCGGGGTGTTGTTCACGCCACATCTTGGCGGTCATGCCGAACATCGCCACATTCAGCATATCGGCTTCATCGGCATAGATAATACTGGCTTGTTTGGCTGTCACCTCTGCAGGGATAAGGTTCTGTTTTATGGCGTCGGTATGTATGCGGTAATTGATTTTCGACAGTTCCCGTTTGGCAGACCAGCCTAATTGGGTTTGTTCCTGTTCTTTCAGACGTTGGAACTCTTTCAACAGATAGAGTTTGAATTGGGGAGAAACCCAAGAGGCAAATTCAAACGCAATGTCCTTATGGGCATAAGTACCGCCATAACGTCCGGCTTTTGCAATAAGCCCTCTCGAATTGGTCTTTTCAGTCCATTGCTTCACTGAAAGAATAAACCGGTTCAGTCCGGCTTCATTTTTAATTCCCTCGAATTCGGGGGAATTAAAACCCGGATTGTACATTTCTTCCCATATTCCAAGGAACTCTATCGTATTTTTGTTGCGTAACCATTTTTCGATAAGAGCCAGTCCATTTTCTATGTTACGCACCATATCCGTTAATGATATATAATCCTTATCATCGTGGTTGATGATAGTTATCTCTGTGTTCTGAAATTTAATTTTTGCCATTCTGTTGATGTTTCTTGGGGTTTCAGTCGCAAAGATAGTTACAATCCGTTGAATTATATCCTTTTGGAAGAGCTTTTTACGACTGGAAAGTTCATGTTTGTATAGACACATCGCCGAGACGAATCCCGGTAAAGCCGCTACTTCCGGCGATGTCTGCCTTTCCCTTATTTCAAGCATGTAAAATCACCACAAATAGGTATTGTCCAGTCGATTCAAACCCCGTACTTTTGCAAAAATATAAACGGAAACATCGTTCATTATTTATGCAGGTGCTCAAAGAAGACATACGCGGCCGCATATTGGCAGTCGCCGAACAGCAGTTCGGGCAGAAGGGGTATTCCAAAACCTCCATGCGCGAGATTGCCGGGGCCGTCGGTGTCGGTGTGGGGAACATATACAATTATTTCCGGAGCAAGGACGAACTGTTTCATGAGGTGGTCTATCCCGTCCTGTACGCTATGGAGGCCATGTTGCAGGAACATCACGGAATACGCGGCGAGGATGTGATGACGATGCGTTCCGAAAAATACCTGAAAGCCTGCATCGACGAATATGTTTCGCTTATCGAAACGCATCGCAGCTTGCTGGAGATCCTGCTGTTCCGTGCCCAAGGCTCTTCGCTGGAACATTTTCGCGAAAGCTATACCGACCGTTCGACCGGGCTGGTCAAGGCATGGTTCGCCGCCATGAAGAAAAAGTACCCGAATATAAATACGGCCGTGTCCGACTTCATCATTCACCTGCATACGGTGTGGATGTTCACGCTGTTCGAGGAGCTGTTGATGCATGCGGTGCCCAAGCAAGAAATGGAATCCATTCTGCACGACTATATTCTGTTTGAAATTCAAGGTTGGAGGGCCATCATCAAGGTATGACGGATAGAAAAGACACATACGGACAAGCTGCCGTGACGGGGCAGCGGGAAAAGAGGAAATCTTCACGGAGGTTTCCTCTTTTTTTATTCGTGAACAAATCTGAATATCGTTCATTAATAAACATCATAACAAATGAAACAGAGACGTAAATTCGAGAGCATTGTAGCGGAAACATTGCTTATTCCGCTATACATGAGAGCCAAAGAAAGCAGCCGGAATAATCCCATCCTATATGACAAGACTGCGGAATGGCTGGCGGACAGTTTGGAATACGATTATTCCCAGTTCGACGGGGCAAAGTTGAGCGAAGTGGGATGTGTGGTGCGTGGATGGTATTTTGATTGCGCCGTGCGCCGATTTATTAAGACACATTCGCATCCGGTCGTGGTCAATGTGGGATGTGGACTGGATACCCGTTTCCA